>Ga0316603_10000017_pt1 | contig 254269 bp, 241 predicted proteins | sample OWC_soil_day10_n_FD_207649 | JGI IMG/M metagenome (GOLD analysis project Ga0316603, IMG submission 207649) | Wetland soil microbial communities from Old Woman Creek delta, Ohio, United States - OWC_soil_day10_noCT | ecosystem: Environmental > Terrestrial > Soil > Wetlands | place: USA: Ohio...
GGTAAATGTTTCCATTTACCTCGATGGATCTCTCCATCCGTGTGATTGCCTTTAATACTTTGTGTGACCGAAGTCACTGCGTATCAAGGCACCCACACCTATCGATTGTTCAAATTGTTAAAGAACTGCTTGCTTCGCTGCGCCGTCTCGTTTGATTCGTCAGCAGCAGAGAGGCGAGATTATGAAGAACTTTCTAAACTTCGTCAAGCATTTCGATGAATCTTTTTTGCTCGCCGCCGTTCAAACTTCCCCGCCCACTTGCTCCTCCCCGCCCCGCCGAAACCCAAGCGCTGCAAGGAGGGGCGCATTATATAGACTTACTAACCGCCGTCAATAGGCTCTGGGGATATTTATCGATTGATGGTGTTTTAGGGCATTTTTGCCGATTCGAGCCATTTCGGACCATAAACAAAAAAAGGGCCCCGGAATCGCTTCCGGGGCCAACCGAGGTTACTGCGGAGAGAGAGGTTTACCGTCAGGCGTAGGTCGGGGCGAACGCCGCTTCAGGATTGGCGGCCGGCCCGTTGTCCGTCCAGTACGGTGAAAGTTTGCGTAACTGGGCGACGATCGGCGGCACCGCCTCGATCACCCGGTCGATTTCGGCTTCGGTGTTGTAACGCGACAGCGAGAAACGGATCGTGCCATGTGCGGCGGTGTAGGGAATACCCATGGCGCGCATCACATGCGACGGTTCCAGCGAGCCCGAGGTACAGGCGGAACCGGAACTGCCTGCAATCCCCACCTTGTTCAGCAGCATCAGGATGCCTTCACCCTCGATGTATTCAAAGGCGATGTTGCTGGTGTTGGGCAGACGGTTGCTGACATCGCCAGTCGGGAAGCAATGGGTGATCTGGCTGAGCAGGCCCTTTTCCAGCTTGTCGCGCAGACGCTTGACCGTCGTGTTCTCCTCGGCCATGTGTTGCATGGCGAGTTCGCAGGCGACGCCAAGACCGACGATGGACGCCGAGTTCTCGGTACCGGCCCGCCGTCCGCGTTCCTGGTGACCGCCACGGAGCAGCGGGCGGAAGCGGCAGCCACGACGCAGATAGAGGACACCAATCCCCTTGGGGGCATGCAACTTGTGCCCGGACAGGGAAAGCATGTCGATCTTGGTGTTCTTCAGATCGATCTGGATCTTGCCAACGGCCTGGACGGCATCGGTATGGAACATGATGCCTTTGGCGCTGGCCAGTTCGGCCATTTCTTCCACGGGGAAAATCGTACCAGTCTCATTATTGGCCCACATCACGGAAACGATGGCGACACGGTCGTTCAACAGCGACTTGTATTCGTCGATGTCGATCCGACCCTTCTTGTCCACTTTCAGCTTGTGGACGATGTAGTTTTCCTTTTCCAGCCATTCGCACAGCGTCAGGATGGCCGGATGCTCGACATTGGTGGTGATCACCGTGTTGCGTTCCGGCTGCGCCTTGAGCGCCGAGAGGATGGCGGTCGAGTCGGACTCGGTACCACAGGAAGTAAAGATGATTTCCGAGTCATGCTCGGCACCAATCAGTGCCTGCACCTGAGCACGGGCCTTCTTCAGCGCCTTGCCGACTTCGCTACCGAAAGCGTGAATCGACGAGGCATTGCCGAAATGCTCGGTGAAAAAAGGGAGCATGGCTTCCACGACGGCCGGGTCACAGCGCGTCGTGGCATTGTTGTCCAGATAGATCGGTTCCATGGCGCAGTCCTTTGGGTTCTCTGTTGGGATTGGGGACTTGGTTTTTTATACTTCAGCCGGCATGTGCGACGCCGGCAGGACTTGCACCAGCTCACCGAGGGCTTCGATCATCTTCTGCTGGATGCCACCCAGGGTAGCCGCTTCCATCATGCAACCGGAGCAGGCGCCCTTCAGGTGCACATAGATCTTCTTGCCCTGGACGTCAGCCAGATCGACATCGCCATGGTCGCGCTGCAGCATCGGACGGACGGACTCGAGCACTTCCTCGATTTTCTTGATTTTCTGCACCAGCGTCAGCTTGGTTGTAGAAGGTTTCTTGGCTTCCGGCGTAGCCGGGCAAGCCGGCGGCGGCGAGACTTCACCGGGTCCGGTGCGGTCGGCCATGACCTTGGCCAGGATTTCCTCGATGCCTTCATGGCAGGCGGCACAACCACCACCGGCCTTGGTGTAGAAGGTGACTTCCTCGACGGTGTTGAGGTTGTTGGCCTTGACCACATCCTCGATCATCACCGCGTCGATGGCGAAGCATTTGCAGATCAGGGCGCCTTCTTCGTGGTCATCGGACCATTCTTCACCGCGATAGTTGGCGATGGCGGCTTGCAGGGCTTCGCGGCCCATCACGGAACAGTGCATCTTTTCCGGCGGCAGGCCGTCGAGATAGTCGGCAATGTTCTGGTTGGAGACTTCCAGCGCCTGATCCAGCGTCATGCCCTTGACCATCTCGGTCAGCGCCGACGAAGAAGCAATCGCCGAACCGCAACCAAAAGTCTGGAAATGCGCGTCGAGGATGATTTCGGTTTCCGGCTCGACCTTGAGCATCAGGCGCAGCGCGTCGCCGCACTGGATGGAACCGACATCGCCGATGCCGTTGGCTTCTTCCAGCGGGCCGGAGTTGCGCGGGTTGAAGAAGTGTTCGCGAACCTTGTCAGAGTATTCCCACATGTTGTCTGCTCCTTAAACCGAGAACGAGGAGCCGCAGGAACACTGGGCGCTGGCGTTGGGGTTGTCGAATTTGAAACCGGTATGCGTCAGGGTGTCGATGAAATCGACCGTGACGTTGTCGATCATCGGCATGGTCATCGGATCGACCAGCAGCTTGACGCCGTCGACTTCCAGTTCCCAGTCATCCTCGGCCTTCTCGGATTCGAGCTTCATGCCGTACTGCAGACCGGAGCAGCCACCACCCGAGATAACCAGGCGCAGGCCGATAACCGGCGTTTCAGAACCACGAATAAAGCGTTGTACGGCTTTAACGGCAGCGGGGGTCAGATTGATCATGGCGTTTCTCCCAGAGTAGATGGGCTAATCATTGCAAGCCCTGTGCCATGCCCTGAAAAACGCTTAACCGACTGAATTTATTGACTTGTTACTGGCGTGATGCATTGTCGCTTTTGCGACAATCAGCCCAAAACGTGTTCGTAAGTACGCCGCAGGATTTCGCGCTCGACCAGCGGCAGACGCCGCGCCTCGGTAATGGCGATGAATTTCCCGCCCTGCTTTTCCGCCGCCGCAAACGGCGGATCGATACTGGTGCACGCGGCCAGCAGCACGGCCTGGTCGCCGTGCGGCGTATCCAGCCAGATACAGAAATCGGGTACCGGTTCCAGCCCGCCTTCGGCCAGCCCCAGTTTTTTCTCAGCCGCCCGCAGCGCCGCTGTCGGGTGAAAACTGAGCTTGGAGGAATAATCCTCGGCGCGCAATGCGGCCGGTTCCGGCAAGGGCGAGAAGGCCAGCACGCTGTCGCCCAGGGTCATGAAGCGAACCCGGGCACTGGTACTTTGTTTGTGCAGGATGACCAGACGGGGCAGTTCGGTGGTTTCAGACATCAGGCAACTCCGGTCAAATAAAGAATCACGCGGCAAACGCGGCCAGCACCGGATCGCCCTTCAGGGCGCCGGCGCGCCCCCAGACCTGCACAGCCTCAACGTAGTAGCCGGGCATTTTCGGATGCGGCAAGAGCACCTGGTATTCGGCAAAGACCCGGCCATCCGGGAACAGCGTCACCGTGCCGTAACGGGCCTTGCCGCGCCAGGTGCCGACCAGGCTGCGCTCCCCCGAGAAGGGATCGACCTGCTCGACGAAAGCCGCCTCGGCCCAGACCGGCTCATCGCCGATCTCCAGACCGAGTTTTTCAACCTGCCGCCGAACGGCCAGGCAAATCTCCGCCCCGAGAACCGGGTCGGGCTTGGCCGGGCCGTCGGCACTCATCAGCATGCCGGGCTTGCTCAGGCGGCCAGCGGCGCGTAGCTGTAGCAGGTCTTCGGGCAGACGCGACCACAGGCACCACAACCGATACAGTCGTTGATGTCCTTGATGCTCATCTTGGCGGAAGCGCTTTCGTCTTCGTCATCATCGGCATCGGAATCGATCAGGTCGAGCACGTCGCGCGGGCAGACCTTGTAGCAACGGCCGCAGCCGATGCACTTTTCCTGATTGATGGCGGTAACAAATTCGGGCACCCATTCGGCGCCGCCACGGGTAAGTGCAGTGTAAGAACTCATGATTCAACCTTTCTGAATGGCAGCCAGCTTGGCATTGGCTTCTGCCCATGCCTTGCAGGCGTCGTACGTGGATTGGGCCAGGCCCGGGATTTCGAGATAGCCGGCGGGCAAACGATCCTCAACCAGATCGTGCATTTGCGATGCCCACTCGGACGAGATGCGCTTTAGCTTTTTGACTTCCTTGTCCAAGTTTTTGATTTCTTCCTCGGTCAAGCTAACCTCCTGTGACGACAAGTTTTGATGTTGATAAACCTGGCTCAGAGCCCGGCGACTTCCGGGTATTGCCCGATGCGCTCAAGAGCGATACCGAGCAGCTTGTCGGCTTCGTCCTTCATCTTGGAGAGGCTCGGGAAGCCGAAGCGATGCACGTCGCGCAGCGTCTTCTCGACGGCGACCAGCTTGCCGACGGTGATGATGGCGCGACCGAAACCTTCGTGCGTCAGATGCACCAACGGCACGGCAAGCAGCTTGCATTCCTTTTCGATCAACACGGCGATGGCGTTGTAGAAAGCCTTGACGCGGGAAATGGTTTCGTCGTCCGGATCGCCGATCAGCGGAATACCGGCCTTGCGTTCCTTGGTCAGGATGTAGGGATCGAGGATTTTCTCGACGGTCCACCCGGTGTAAGTACCGTAGGTATCAAGAGCGCGCATCTGGCGGGCCATTTCCTTGACAAAATCGGTGGCGAAAATCGGATCGGCAGCAATGGCTTCGGTCATGGTGTTACTCCTGGGAAAAATTGGCGGATGAAAAGGAAGAGGGAAGAAGTTGCGGCCGGGGCGACAGGCCGGGGGTAAAGGTGATCGCGAAGCGGGCCACGACCAGCGATCCGGCAAACCCCGCGGCCGCCCCGAGCGCCGTCGTCGCCTCCGTGCCGCCCGCCGAAATCCCGATCAGGGCTCCGGCCAGCGTTGCCAGCGCGGGAAACAGATAGCCGAGCAACGCAGCGAGCGTCAGTTTGGCTTCCGGCAATCCGACATTGACGAAATCCCCGGCTTGCAAACCGCTGGGCGCCGGCAGGTTGAGCACCGCCGCCTGCCCGCCGACGGCATGCTTGCTCATGCCGCAATGACCGCCATGACCGCAAACACCACAGGCGGTCCGCTCGACGACGACCGTGGCCCGGCCAGCGTCGACGTGTTGGACCATGCCCCAGTGCTCGATCATGCCGGCTTTCATCCCTGCCACCCCTCTTCTTCCATATTGGCGAAGCGGTCCTCGGTCTTCTTGGCCTGCGCCGCAACCGCCCGATCGACCCAGGCGACGCCGCCCTCGGTCATCGCTTTGGAAATTTCGGCGAGCAACTCGTCGACAGCATCGACTTCGCTGGTGCGGATCGGCTGGATGCCTTTGGCCATCAGTTTCTTGATCGCCGAGGCACCGATCGCCATGACGTAGACCGCCGCGCAGCCTGCGAGGAAATCGACCTTGGCGATCAATTTGTCCTCGTTGCCGTCCATCGACTCCTCGGCGAATTCGCCGATGCCGACCAGCGTCGCCTTCTCGGGCGTCACCTCGTAGATGGCGAACCCCTCGGCGGCGCCGAAGTGCTGATTGACGCGCAAGCGGTCCGTGGTAGCAAAAGCAACCTTGATCATGGCGGCGGGCTCCTGCTTAATGGACCAGACCAACTGCAGACGACGAGATGACATGTTGTTCACCGGGGCGAGTGTCTGCCCAGTAGCTTGATCGATAGGGTTCGGGTTCATGGTGTTGCCCCAGCATCAGGTTGGCGAGATCGAAAAGGGCCTGCCGCGTACCGCGGTAACCCACCCAGGTGCGGGCGTAACCGCCCACGTGGTCGTACTGCGGAAAACCGGCGCGCAAGAGCGGCAGGCCGAGACGGTGCGCGGTATCGACGGCGTGCGAATTGGCAATGACCAGTTGCGCCCCGGCCGCCCGCGCCTGCTTTTCCATGTCCTCGAGATCGCCGACGATGACGCTCTTGATCGGCAAGGTGCTCAGGCTTTCATGCTTGGCCGGGCTGACGGCGCTAACGATTTCGGCCCCCATGCTGGTCAGGAAGCGCACCTGCATACCGAGCAAGTCGGGATCAGCAGCCAGCGCGATGCGGGCGAAACCGATCATAAAATGACTATCGACCATCGCATCCTGCAACTGGGCGCGATGCCGTTCGATCTTTTCCGGCACCGGCTTGCCGGAAATATCGGCCAGGACCTGCGTGAAAGCGTCGCAATCGTCGAGGCCCATGAGGCCGTCAAAACGAAAATCGGGCACGCCGGTACGGGTTTTCAGGATATTGGCGGCCTTGGCCAGCGAGGGGCCGATGACCAGCGTCGCGATCGACTCACCCATCGCCTCGATTTCGCTACGCGGCGTGCCGCCGATGGTCAGCGAAGAAGTCTCGGCCTCGACCAGATGGCCATCCAGCGAATCGCCGATGTCCGGCACGACGACCGGACGCAGACCAAAGGCTTCGGTCCAGTCCTTGATCGCCTCGATATCGCCCGGCGTCAGCATGGCCGAAGCCAGCACATTGACCTGTTTCGGCCGCTTGCCGACGCAACTGCTTTCCGGCACCAGGACCTGGATCAACGACTCGATGGCCAGCGCATAACCGCTTTCCAGGCAACCGACGTAATCCGGCGTACTGACCGGAACCACCGCGACATGATCGAACTCCGGATGGGCAGCGCGGAATTCCTTGACCGAGCGCAGGATGTCGGTGCCCTGCGTTTCCGAGAGGCCGGTCGTGACGAGGCCGATGATTTCCGGCTTGCTCTTGTCGGACAACGTGCGCAGCGCCTCGATGATGTTCTCGTCGGCACCCATGATGGTCGATACCTGATCCATCGCCGTCGTCTGCAACGGGATCGGTTCGCGGAAATGGCGCACGAAGAAGACTTTGCCGAAGGCCGTGCAGCCCTGCGAGCCGTGCATCAGCGGCAGGCTGCGATTGAGGCCGAGAAAGGCCAGCGAGGCGCCAATCGGCTGACTCACCTTAAGCGGATTAACCGCCAGTGCCTTCTTGGTATGAATGATTTCAGCCATTTGGACAAGCCTCGTTGAGATTACCCTCCTCTCAGCAAGGAACGCGCCAAGCAGCTACGCACATAAAAACAATGACTTAAACAACAATCGCCGTGTAGGAAACACAACAAACGTCAGACGGTGACACCACAAAATCAAATAAGTTCACTCATCAGGGCATCAGGAAGGAGGCTTTTTCCCGCACCCGGATCTCCGGGTTCTCGGCCGCGACAATCTCGAAGTAGACAGGATTGGCTCCCTTCACACCACTTTCTGCAGGCGCCCGCAGGCTGACGATGACCGAACGGGACGAGGCCGCCGGCACATCGACCTCGCCGCTGCCCGCCACGGCCATACCCGGCAGACCCTGCGCGACCAGCGTGTAGCGATGGGGCTGTTCCTCGGTGTTCATGAGATTCAGGGTGTACAGGTTCTCGATCCGGCCATCCTCGATTTCGCGGGACAGCATGTTGCGATCACGGATGACATCCACCTTCAGGGGAATCCGGTGCGCCAGGAACCACGCCGCCAACACTGCGACCAGCACGAGAACCGCGCTGTAACCAAGAACGCGTGGCCGCATGACATGCTTGATGATTTCCTGGCGGCCGAAATGCCGGGCCAGCGCATTTTCCGTCGAATAGCGGACCAGCCCCCGGGGCTGCCCGATTTTTTCCATGACCTGATTACATACATCGACACAGGAAGCACAGCCGATGCACTCGTATTGCAAGCCATTGCGAATATCGATACCGGTCGGACAGACCCGGACGCACAAGCCGCAATCGACGCAATCGCCCTGCCCGCTCGCCGAATCCGCGCCGGATGTGCCTTGCCCGCGCGGCTCGCCGCGCTGGCTGTCGTAGGTGATGACCAGGGTATCGGGATCGAACATCGCACTCTGGAAACGGGCGTAGGGACACATATGGCGGCACACCAGCTCGCGCATGTTGCCGGCCATCAGGTAGGTAAATCCTCCGTAGAAGAAAATCCAGAAGGTTTCCCAACCGCCGAGATTCCAGCTCAGCAGGTTTTGCCACAACTCCCTGACCGGACTGAAATAGCCGGCCAGCGTAAATCCCGTCCACAAGGCCAGCGCGCCCCATAGCAGATGCTTGGTCAGCTTGATGCGGATCTTGCGCAGGGTCAGCGGCCCGTTGTCGAGCTTGATCCGGTCGTTGCGCTCGCCTTCGACCCAGTTCTCGATCCACATGAACAACTGGGTATAGACCGTCTGGGGACAAGCGTAGCCACAAAACAGCCGACCCGCGATGGCGGTCACCAGGAAAAGGGCATAGGCCGAGACGATCAGCATGGCCGTCAGATAAATGATGTCCTGCGGCCAGAAGACCAGGCCGAAAATATAGAACTTGCGCTCGACCAGATGCAGCAGCAGGGCCTGCCGGCCATTCCACTCCAGCCACAGGCCGCCGTAAAAGACGGCCTGCGTGATGATCACCATCAACACCCGCCAGTTGTCGAAAAAGCCCCGCGCCCGCTTGGCGTAAATCTTCTGGTACTTGGTGAACATCAACACGCTTTGATAGGCGGCGGCGCTGCTTTCCTGCTTTTTCCCGGACATGATCGTTCTCGCTGCTGTGCGCCCCGCCAGACAGAAATCATCGGCGGGACTAACCGCGATTTCCTGTTCCGAGCCACGCTGGCAGATTCGGGTTGAGGCTCGGAAACCATCCTACCGTCTGCGATTCCGGCGATATGTAACCTGCGTCACACAGAGGGGGGAATGTTTTTACCGGCGCACGAAAAATGCAACGACGAAAGAGACCGGAAGCTGGGCGCAAGAACAATACAATCGTCATCTGGCAGCGTTCGGCCATTATGCGGACGGTCGCTTATCTCTGGAAGCAATGTTCTGAACGACGACTTCGCTCTGAAACTTGCCGGACCGCCGACGCGAGCAACTCAGCCACGGGGGCCCGTGAGCCGGTAGCCAGATTAAGGCGGCAATGCGATGGATACCTGCCAATCAGCCGCTGGTGACGATCAATATAACTGGCCGATTTTGCACTACTACCCAGTCAGCCGTCTGCTTGAAGTCGCCGAAAAACAACGAGCTTGGCAGTCATTAGCTGCACGACTTCACCGGCTTGATTGTGCGTCTTGTTGCGGATGGTCACGATGCCGCGCTCAGGACGCGAGCGCGAAGGCGATACCTGTAGCACTTCACTTTCAACACTCAGGACGTCGCCGGGGCGTGTAGGAGTTGGCCAACTGATTTCGCAACCGGCGCCAATGACACCACCGGCAAAGCGTGCGCTGCTGGTCACGATCAACTGCATGGTGATCGCGGCGGTATGCCAGCCGCTGGCGGCAAGTCCGCCAAACAAACTGGCGCGGGCGGCTTGCTCATCAAGGTGAAAGGGTTGCGGATCGAACTGGCTGGCAAAAGCTTTGATTTGCACTTCGTCCACGGTGTAGCTGGCGCTAGCGAATTTTTGGCCGACTTGAATATCGTCCAGATAAAGCAACTCAGCATCGGCTTTTTTCATCATGAAAATGTCCTCCAAAATTTCGCTTAGACCGGCATGCCGTTGAACTTGCGCAGCGCCCTGTCGACCATGGACTCAGGGAGAAAGCGCCGCAATAAGCTAACCTGGCGTGCCTGTTTCCCTGCCGGGTAGCGCCTTTTGGGTTCCGCTGCATTTGCAGCTTGCACTACGACAGCCGCAACCACCTCCGGTTTGTCGCCAGTCTGAACCCAGTTCCGCATCAAGACTCCCATGCGGGAGCGTTCCAAGTCGTAAAAGGGGAGTTGCCGATCCGGTCGCACGAGGTTGTCTTCGAACGCGGTGCTAGTCAGGCCGGGCTCGACCAGTACGACCCGGATACCGAACGTGCGCAGTTCGTGGTCGAGCGATTCGGAATAGCCCTCGACCGCATGCTTCGTCGAGGCATACAGCGCATTGTAGGGCGACGGGATCAGCCCCAACAGGGAACTCATGTTGATGATCCGGCCCCGTTTCTGGTGGCGCAGGGTGGGCAACACCGCATTGGTCACGCGCAGCAGGCCAAAGACGTTCACATCGAACAGCGCCTGAGCCTGCGCCGATGAAGATTCTTCTGCGCCACCCAGCAAACCAATGCCTGCATTGTTGACCAGCAGGTCGATGCGCCCCGCCTGCTTCAACACTTCGGCGACCATCTGCTGTACCGACGTCTCATCGGTCACATCGCAGATCAGCATCGTGATGCCGTCAACATCGCTGCTGACTGCCTTGCGGCTGGTGCCGAACACGCGGTATCCGGCCTGCTTGAGGGCCACCGCCGTTATCCGGCCAATGCCGGATGAAGCCCCGGTGATCAGGGCGACACGCTTGTCATTGTTCATGAATCAAGTCTCCTTTAATGCTGGGTGGAACCACAAAATGGGAAGGACGCTGCACCTTGAACCAGGCGGCATATAGCGCGGGAACGAAGCCGAGCGTAAGGGCGGTGGCGACAATCAACCCGCCCATGATCGCAATTGCCATCGGCCCCCAGAAGACGCTACGCGTCAGGGGAATCATGGCGAGGACCGCCGCAGCAGCCGTCAGGACGACAGGGCGGGTACGACGTACCGTGGCATCCACAATGGCTTGCCAGGCTTGCGTGCCGGCAGCGATGTCCTGCTCGATCTGGTCGACGAGGATCACTGAGTTGCGCATGATCATGCCGCCCAGGGCGATGACGCCGAGCAGCGCGACGAAGCCAAACGGCGCATTGAAGATCAGCAAGGCCGGCACCACGCCGATCAGCCCCAGCGGCGCCGTCATGAAGACCATGAACATCCTGGAGAAGCTGTGTAGCTGCATCATCAGGAAAGTCAGCATGACCAGCAACATCGCCGGGAAGATCGCCAGCAACGCAAGATTCGACTTGTCGGCTTCCTCGATGGCGCCGCCCTTCTCGATCCGGTAACCGTTCGGCAGACTGTCGAGCACCGGCTTCAACGATGGCCAGATCTTGTCTGTGGCATAGGGCCCCTGGACGCCATCCGCCAGGTCGCTACGCACGGTAATCGCCATGTTGCGGTTCCAGCGCCACAGCACGGGCTCCTCGAAAGTCGATTCGATGCGGGCGATCTGCGACAGCGGGACCACGGCGCCGGTGCGGGAGAACAAATTGATGTCGCCCAGGCTCTCCAGCGTCTTTCGTTCACCGACGTCAGAACGTACCACGACATCGATCAAGTCCTCGCCACGGCGGATTTGCGTCACTGGCGCACCGGACAGGACGGTCTGCAAGGTCGCCGACACATCGGCCGACGACAGACCCAACAGACGGGCCTTGTCCTGATCGACGTGGACTCGCTGGGTGCGGACGCGTTCGTTCCAGTTGAGCTGGGTATCGCGCACCAGGGGGCTTTCCCCAACGATATCGCGTACCCGATAGGCGATGCCGCGCACGGTGTCGGGATCCGGGCCGATTACGCGGAACTGGACCGGGAAGCCGACCGGCGGGCCAAACTCAAGCCGCAACACGCGACCGCGCACCAGCGGCTGTGCCTCATCCCGGGCGAAGTATTCAAGCAGGCGGGTGCGCAAGGCTTCCCGTGCTTCAATGCCGGAGGTCATGATGACAAACTGGGCGTAGCCGGGGTTGGGCAGTTCCGGTTCCATGGACAGGTAGAAGCGCGGTGTGCCGCTACCGGTGTAGACCGTGAAATGCTGGGCATCCGCATCCTGTGCGAGGACTTTCTCGAATAGCTTGACCTGCTCCTGAGTCGCTTCGAACGAGGCGCCCTCCTGCATGCGCAGTTCGACCATTAGCTCCGGGCGCGAGGCGGTGGGGAAGAACTGCTGCTGCACCAGGCCCATCCCGACGCCGGCCAGGAGGAAGAGGCTAGCGGTGGCAATCAACACTTTCCAGCGATGCGTAACGCACCAGTCCACCCACTTGCTCAAACGGTGATAGATCGGCTTGTCGTAGGGGTCGGCATGCGTACCGGTCGCCAAGCTGGCCGGCAATAGTTTGATCCCGAGATATGGGGTAAAGATGACGGCGACGAACCAGGAAGCAATCAGCGCCACCCCGACCACCCAGAAGATTCCCCCCGCATATTCGCCGGAGATGGACCGGGCGAAGCCGACGGGCATGAAGCCAGCCACCGTCACCATGGTGCCGGTCAGCATGGGAAAGGCCGTTGAGGTGTAGGCGAAGGTCGCTGCCTCGAACCGATCCCAGTCCTGCTCAAGTTTCAGGACCATCATCTCGACGGCAATGATTGCATCGTCGACGAGCAGGCCGAGCGCAATGATCAGCGATCCGAGCGAAATCCGGTCCAGATTCCAGCCGGCCAGATACATGACGAAGAGGACGATGCCCAGCACCAGTGGCACCGAGGCCGCAACAACGATCCCGGCTTGGCGACCTAGCGACAAAAAGGAAACGGCCAGCACGATGGCGAGCGCCTCCAGAAACGAACGCTCGAACTCCCACACGGATTCCTCGACCACTTTCGGCTGATCGGCATACTTCTCCACCGAAATCCCGGCCGGCAAGCCTGCCTGAATCTCCGCCATCCGTTCGTCAACCGCCTTGCCCACCTTCAGAATGTTGGCGTTCGGCGTCATGGTGGTGGCGAGGACCAGCACCGGGTGACCGTTGTGCCGAATGACAAAACTCGGGGGATCTTCGTAACCGGCGCGCACGGTCGCGATATCGGACAGCCGGACGAGCCGGCCGCCTGCCTCGATGCTCACTTTCGCAACGTCTGCGGCGCCGTGCAGGGCGCCGTCGACCCGTGCCAGTACCCGGTCGGAACGGGTATCGACCGAACCGGAAGGGCTCATCATGTTTTGCCGGACCAGGGCATCCATCACCTCCTGCGGCGCTATGCCCAAGGCGGCAAGGCGTTTTGTAGACAACTCGACGTAGACCTTTTCGGCTTGCTTGCCGAGGATGTCGACCTTGCTCAGGGTCGGCACGCTGTGCAAGTCGACCTTGATCTTCTCCGCGTATTCGAGAAGCTCGGCCATCGACAGTCCATCGCCTTGCAGCGCATAGAGGGACATGTAGACGTCGTTGAACTCGTCATTGAAATAGGGGCCGCGCACGCCATCGGGAAATTCTTGCCTGGAATCGCCGATCTTCTTGCGCGCCTGGTACCAGGCATCGGTGAGTTGCTGCTTGGGCAGGCCACCTTTCATGCGCAGGGAGATGGCGCCATAGCCCTGGCGGGAGAAGGTCTTCACATAGTCGAAGCCATTCAGTTCGCGCAGCCGGCGCTCCATGCGGTTCATCACCTGATCCTGAACCTCCTGTGCCGTGGCACCAGGCCATACGACAACTGCCGTCAGCAGCGGAACATTGAAGTTCGGATCCTCCGAGCGCCCGAGCTGCGTATACGAGAAGACGCCGGCGACGAGTATCGCCAGGATCATGAAGAGCACCATGGCCTGGTGCGTGACGGCCCATTTGGAGAGGTTGAGTTCCTTCACAGCACGTTCCCCGGCACCTTGGCGGCTTGAACGGGCGGTATGCTCAGGTTCACTCCGCTGGTCGTGCGCTCGACAGGAAGCACCTCAAGCCCAGGCGTCAGCTTCTGGACGCCCGCGGATACCACCTTGGTGCCATCTGCTATGCCCCGCACCAGCACGGCCTCATCCGTATAGCGGATCACTTCCACCGGTTGGGCAACGATTTTGCTGCCGGCATTTTCTATCTGCCAGACCATGCTTTTGCCGTCGCTCTTCCAGACGGCAGTGGCTGGCAGCACAGCGGCCAGTTCCCCATCCCTGGCTGCCAGGTGCAGCTTGGCTGTTACCCCGAGATGCAAGGCCTGGCGGGTGGCTGGCGACTTGTCGAGAATGCTGAAACGGGCGCGGAAGGTACGGGTCTGGGCGGACGCCGCCGGCGACAGTTCCCGCAGTTTGAGGGGGAGCGTGAGCTCAGGGGTATCCCACAGGCTGGCCGATGCCGTGATGGCGCGGGCGCTACCGGCAAGATCCTCGGGTAGATCGGCAACCACCTCCAGTTCGGAGGGCTTGGCGATGGTCACGATGGGCTGGCCTTCGGCAACGACCTGGCCGACCTCGAAGCGCACCGAAGTAATCACCCCGTCGAACTCGGCAACGAGGGTTGCGTATTTGCTCCGGTTGCGGGCTAAATCAAGTTGGCGCGAAGCCTGTGCCTGGCGCGCTGCTGCCGCATCCGAGCGGGCTTTTTGCCGCTCGTGGTCGGCGACGGAAACCGAGTGATCGGCGAGCAGGCGCCGGAAGCGTGCTTCGTCCGATGCAGCCTGCTCAGCGTCCACCTTTGCCGCCTGCAATTGGTCTTCTGCGGCGCGTAATCCGAGTTCGTAATCGGCCGGGTCAAGCCGGGCAAGGGCTTGCCCGGCGACGACGTTTTGCCCGACTTCGACCAAACGGGCGGCGACCTTGCCGCCAGTCCGGAACCCCTGATCGGATTCATAGCGCGCCCGGACAACGCCGGTGAAGGTGCGCTCATATCCGCCGGAAACGTTATGCGCCGTGACCACCAGAACGGGATGCGGCTTGAGTTGCGGCGGTGACTTTTCGCCGCAAGCGGCAAGCCCGGTGGCGAAAGCGAGGGTGATTGCCGTGCGCAGCGTCCATCGGCACGAGATGCGCGTCGGCTCGAATGTTCCGATCATGGTTTGGCTCCAGAAGATGAATTTGTCGCAATGGGTGCATTGACCGGGGCGGGCATGGCCTGCCAGCCGCCACCCAGTGCTTTGTAGAGCTGAACGTAGTCGATGGCCTGCTGCGCCTTGCTTTCGGCAAGCGTCAGCTCTGTGGCAAGTTGGGCACGCTGGACGTCGAGCAATTGCAGAAGGTCGATCTGCCCCTCGCGGAATAGCGAGCTAGCATGCGCGACCGCCCGTTCCCGTTCCGTGGCCGCAGCCGTCAGCGAATCCACGCGTTGCCGTTCGCCGGCCAGCGCGGCAAGGCTGTTTTCGACATCCTCTATCGCGCCGAGGATGGCCTGCTCATAGGAAAGCAGGGATTCCCGCTCACGCGCCGACTGGGTATCGATTCCCGCCTGGATGCGTCCGGCGTTGAAGATCGGCAGCACGAAAGCCGCCGCGACGTTGGAGTAACGCGATGCCGACAGGCTCAGCGCATCGTTGAGTGTCAGTTTCTGAGAGCCGAACAGGGCACTCAGGAATATCTTGGGAAAACGGTTTGCCTTGGCCTCGTCCAGGCGCGACGACTCGGCTGCGAGGCGTTGTTCGGCAGCCAGGAGATCCGGGCGGCGCCTTAGCAAATCCGCCGGTTGACCGGTGAATGGCGCTGTTGGGGAATGCCAGTGAAATTGCTCGGCGGCCGCATGAAGTTCCGGGACAGGCATCGAGGCGTCGGAGCCAGTCAGCACGGCAATGCGACTCTCGGTAACGAGCATCAGCGTCCGCAATGGCGGCAGCGAAGCTTCCATGCTCAAGGTCTCGCCGGCGGCTCGGGCGACATCGAACTCGCTGGCCATGCCTTCGCGATGGCGGCTGCGCGTCAGGCGCTCGGTGTCGCGTTGCGTTTGCAGCAGGGATTCGAGAACCGCCAGGCGCTGCCGGGCACCGTGCCAAATGAAGTATTGCCGCGCCACTTCGCTCGCGGCGACCAACTGGGCGCCGGAAACGCCGAACGTGCTTGCCGCCGCGTCTTTTTCCGCCGCACTGGCCGCGGCCCTGGCGCCGCCGAACAAATCAATCTCCCAGGCGACCTCGACACCGGCGCGCGTCGCCTTGGTATCGGGCATCGATTGTTTGACTGCCGTTGGCAGACCGGTTCGGCTATCGGAGCGGGAGGCCGTCAGATCGAGGCTGGGAAACAACCGCGATTCGCTCGCCACCGTCCCGGCTCGGGCCTGCTTTGCCCGTTCTACGGCAATCCGGATGTCGTGGTTGGCCTTGGCTGCGCGTTCCACAAGCTGTGCCAGTTGCTCGTCCCCGAACTGCCGCCACCATTGAAGATTGGCCGAAGAATCGTCTGGCCGCGCCTCTCCAACATGGCGAAAGGCTTGGCTGAGCGAGGTGCCCGGCTTCGGTACATCGGGGTTGCCGGCACAACCCGCCAAGGCAAGCGTGATGGCGAGGAGTGCGAGACTTGGGTGATATGCCATTTTGGTGTTTTGGATTGGGTGTTCCATGGGTGTCAGACTTGATATACTGAACGCAGTAGTAAACATTATTTACGTATATTTACTGAACGGTCAAGTAAACAATGGAAGCAGGCACTCCCAAGCGCGGCCGGCCGCGCGACCCTGAGCGCGTTAAGCGGGTTTTAGAAGCGGCCGCGGGGCAATTTATCGAGCACGGCTTCGCCCGGGCCAGCATCGAAGCCATCGCCAAGCTATCCGGCGTCTCCAAGGTGACGATCTACAGTTACTTTCCGACCAAGGAAGCTTTGTTCGAGGCGGCAGTCGGCGGTTGTACCGATGTGGTCGTGACCTCATTGCCCCCTGGCGCGCTGGATTCAAACAATCCGGAGGCGACTCTCTCGGTGATTGGCACATCGTTCCTGAAGTTGATGCGCTCCGATGACTCGCTAGGCTCGTTTCGGATGATGTTTGCGGCGGCAGGTGAACATGTCGAGGCCTGTGGCGCCTTCTACCGGGAGGGGCCGGAGAAACTTGTTCGCCAGGTGGCAGGCTATCTGCGAGACGCCAATGCGGTAGGCAGTCTTTCTGTCGCTTCGCCCGATGAGGCCGCTGATCAGTTCCTGGCGCTATTCCTTGGTAGCGCGCACATTCGAACGATGCTGGGTCTGGACAAGCCGAACGAGAGCGAGGATGCAAAGCTGGTGCGTTCGAATGTGGCGCTGTTCATTCGGGCATTTGGCGGCCAGGGGAGATAGTTCGGTACCGATTGCTCCGGCGGTCGACAGCAAGCCCGCGTCGAGGCGATTTCCCCACCAATCCATGATTTGTCGTCTATAGACGCAAGGCGTCGACCACCAGTTTGAACGCCGGTGACGGCTGGCGGCGGCTTGGGTAATACAGGTGGTAGCCGGCAAACGGGGGGCTCCAGTCTTCGAGCACGCGCACTAGGCGGCCCTCCTCAATATGCGACGCAAACTCGTCTTCCAGAACGAAAGCGATGCCCAGGCCGGCCAGCGCTGCTTCGACGATATGAGCCGAGGTGTTGAGGATGAGCGGGCCGTCTACACAGACGTTCAACTTGCGGCCATCGCGTTCGAACTCCCAGGCGTACAGACCGCCATCGCCCGAGGTCCGGAAATTGATGCAACGATGGGCCGTCAGATCGTTCGGTGTCGTCGGCGCCGGGTGCCTGGCGAAATAGGACGGCGAGGCGCGGCGGCCATCCGCAGTGATGGGCTGATGGGGAGCGCAATCATGTCCTTGTCGATGTAGTCACCCAGGCGCACGCCAGCGTCGAAGCGATCCGCGACGATGTCCCGGAGCCCGTAGTTGATGTCGAACTCCAGCTTGATATCGGGATACTCAAGCAGCAGCGCGCCGAGCTTGGGCATCAACAAGGTGCTCAGGGCGTGATCAGTGCAGGTGATGTGCACGGTGCCGGCCGGTTTGTCGCGCATTTCCGTCGGGGCGTCCAGTTCGGCCTCGATTTCGTCGAAACGATGACCAATCGCCTGCAACAGGCGTTCGCCGGCCGCCGTCGGCGAGACGCTGCGTGTCGTGCGAGCAAGCAGTCGGATTTCCATCCGTGCCTCCAGGCCGCCGATGGTCTGGCCGCCCGCGCCTGGATCACCGCCACGTACTGCTCGGGCTGACGGTACCGATGCTGCTGTCGTTGCTGCTGATCGCGGCAGCACCTGACTTCTCAGTGTTGATGGCGGCGCGGGCGCTGCTCGGCGTCACCATCAGCGGTTTTCTACCGGGACTTCGGCTATTCCAAAGGACTCGTCAAACTAGGCCGCTTCGACAAGGGCATAGAAGCACTCGAAGTCCATGACTCACTGACTATTTTGATTGAGGCAATCCCCGGATAGCCGAAAATGAAGGCTATAGAGGTCAGCAATTGGTCGTAATCCAGTCGTTCCCTGCAAGTTCCCGGAATGTCAGCGTTGGCCGACGCCCCTCTTGTGATCCGCTGGAAGGAAGGGCTGATGTACGCGGTTACCTGCCGTTGGATCCTCGAAACGGCCAATGACAGGGTTCTCAACAGCCCTTCACTGTACCGATCAAGGCAAAGGCTTCACCACGCCACCCCAACCAGGAACCGGCGATCACCCCGCCAGCACCGTCCCCGGCCCGCTGGCCTTGGCCCACGGCGCCGGTTTGCGCACCGCTGCCCAGACCGGGCTTTCCATCGACAGGGCCAATTGCCGCGCCAGTTCGACCATGCCGCTGTAGCCGGCATAGCCGAATTCGCGTTCCTGGTTGATGTCGAGGAAGGGGATGCGCGCCTTGAGCGCCGTGTAGAGATTGCGGCCGCCGGCGATCAGGATGTCGGCCTGGTATTCGTGATAGGTCGACAACAGCGCCTTGGGGCTGCCGTCGTCGATCATCTTGGTATCTTCACCCATCAGTTCGCGGATGCGCGCCTTGTCTTCTTCCGTGGACTTCTTGGTGCCCGTGGCCACCACCTTCATGCCCAGATCCTGCAAGGCCGAGACGATCGACCACGACTTGACGCCGCCGGTGTAGAGCAGGACGCGCTTGTCTTTCAGACGAACACGCCAGGGTTCGAGTTCAGCGTTGGACTTGGCTTCTTCGCGAGCGATGACGACTTCGGTGCGGGCGATCAGATCCGAGTCGCCGATCAGTTTGGCGAAATCGCGCAGCGCGTTGGAGACGTCGGCGACGCCGTAGAAACTGCCTTCGAAGAAGGGAATGCCGAAATCGTCCTGCATCTTGCGCGCCACGTTGAGCAGCGCCTTGGCGCAGACCACCATGTTCACCTTGGCGCGGTGCATGGTCTGCACTTCATGGAAGCGCGAATCGCCGGAAAGCGTACAGAGAATGCGCAGGCCGAGTTCGTCGAAGAGCGGCGCGACATTCCAGAATTCGCCGGCAATGTTGTATTCGCCAATCAGATTGACGTCGTAGGTCGGCAGGCCGTCGGCACGCGGCGAAGCGGGCACCGGTTCAGCGGTGCCAATGACGTGCTTGAACATCGCTTCGCCGGCCAGCCGGTTGCCGAGATTCTTGGTGCCGTAGAAACCGGCGGCATCGACCGGAATCACAGGCGTGCCCCAGCGTGCCGTGGCGTCGCGACAGACCGCTTCGACATCGTCGCCGATCAGCGCCGTGACGCAGGTGTTGTAGATGAAGACGGCCTGCGGCGCGTAGCTGTCGATGGCCTGCTTGATGGCATGGAACAGGCGCTTTTCGCTGCGCCCCATGACGACGTCGGTTTCCGACAGGTCGGTGGTCATGCCGATCTTGTACAGCGTCACGCCGGAAGAACGCGTGCCGCGGTTATCCCAGGAGGAACCGGCACAGGCGATCGGGCCATGCACAATGTGCGCGACATCGGCAATCGGCAACAGCGCGATCTGCGCGCCGTCAAAAGAACAGCCGCCCGCCGTCGCACCTGGCTTGGGCTTGGCGCAACCGGACTTTTCCTTAGTATTGTGGCTACAGGCCGGCTCGTCGAGCAGGGCCTGGATTTCGCTGGCTTTCATACGGTTCTCCAGAGGTCTGGGGAACAATTAGCAAAACAGGTGCCACATTCAATCCATTGTTTTATATGGAAAAAATAAACGATAAATTGTCGGCTATGCGACAAGTAGCGGCCCTTGCGACAAACACGACGCCCATCCCGGCAGATCAGCGGCGCGAATAGACCAGTTCGACCCGGCGCAGTTTCTGCCGACAGGCCTCGAATTTACAGTGACTGGCCCGCCGCTCCCGGCCAATCACATTGCGCCGCATTTGCCGAGCCGAAACGCCGAAGGAGCGAAGTTGTTTGCTCACCGCCGAAACTCGCATATCGGTCAGGGCCAGGTTGTAGGAGCGACTTCCCGTGTCATCGGCGTGCCCGAACAAAGTGACATGTAGCTGCTTATCTTCCTTTAGCCGCTCGGCATGGCCGCGCAGTTTTTCCTTTTCGACCTCGCTGATGGTGCTTGAACCAACGGCGAAATAGACATTGAAATCGTCGCTGATGGCAGCCGTAATTTTTTCATCCGACGCTTTTGAGCTCTCCAAGGAAGGCGCTTCGGCGGGCGGCACGCCCTGCTCGACCGGCGGCGGCGGGCTCACGGCCCCCGCCTGGCGTGCCGGCGGCGCGGAACAGCCGGCGAGCAAGGCAACCCCCGCCAATAACAAGACGACGAACTTATTCAAGTTGGTGCGCATGGGCTTTCCCCTTTCCGGGCAAGGGCGACGATCTCGTGGTAACTGATTGGCCATTGCCGGGGCCGGAGGGCGCCCCAACAACCGCGCATGGCTGACCGATTTTTCCTCATCGGCGAATAGTACCGTGTTCGGAATTTTCGCGGCGCCACTCCGCCGCCGGCGCCGACTCGTCAAGCCGGCGCGACGGCGCGCTTACAGGACCAGCAAATCGCGCAGCTTGGCCAACATCTTCGGCCCCATGCCCTTGGCCCGACAAACATCCTCCAGCGTGGCAAACGGCCGGGCGGCGATGATGGCGCGGGCGACGCTGGGCGGCAGACCTTTGACGGCGAGCAATTCGGCTTCGCTGGCCTTGTTGACCGACACCGCCTTGACGACAGCCTTGCTGGCGGCAGCTTTCTTGGCCGATTTCTTGGCCGGCTCAGCTACGGCCTTCTTTTCTTCGGCGGCCGGCGTCTTGGCCGCTTTGGCAGGTTTTGCCACGACTGCCGCCGTGGTTTCCACGATGGATTCGGCTACGACGGCCGGGGCTTCTTCGGCCTTGACCGGCGCCGCGACGAAATTGCGGTAATCGCGGGTCACGTAACCGGCCGGCGTCCACTCGCGCAGCATCACGGTCAGGGCGGCGCCTTCCGCCGGCATGGCCGCCGGCACGTCGAAATGGCACGCCGTCCAGGCACTGCCGCCGGCCAGCACGCCGAGCACCAGGCTGGCCACCGGCGTACCGGCCCAGCTACCGCCGGCATACGGCGCATCGAGCGCCCACACTTCCAGGTTCAGCGTGCCGCTCAGGTTGTCGGCGGCACGCGGGTTGCTGATCGCCTCGATCGTCAACGCGGCAATGCCGTCAGCCACCGAGCACCCGACCTCGCCCATCAGACTGGGCAGGAAGAAATTCTCGCGCGCCGGGTAGGCCGCCAGGTCACGGACCTCGGCTTGACCATCGGCCGCGAAGGCAACCAGCGCCAGGGCCAGTTGCTGCTCGCCGGCCCCGGCCGGCGGCATGGCGGCGCAACAACCGTCGGCCAGCAAACCGCCGGCCCGCGGCGCGATGGCCATTTCCGCCACCTTGACGCCATTCAGACCGCCGGCAAAACCCTGCTGGCTGGCCCACAACTGCAAAACCCAGCGCTGGTCCGAGGCCAGATCGTCGTCGGAAAAGCTGACTTCGGCATTGAGCTGGACGAAATCGCCGTCGAAGCGATAACCGTGGTTTTCGCCGAGGTGGGTCGGGTAGTTGGCGGAAGAAATATTAGTCATGAATGCGGCCTGTTTTGCGTGGAAAATGGGGCGCATTATATGAGCTATTTTTCCTGATTTATCATGTAGTTAGTTATTAATTTCGACGCACAAACCTGGTGCAGAAATCGGCCGTTTTTTGTCGTGAAGGCGACAAAAATCAGCCATTACGCGATCCCCAGCCGGCGCGTCCACCACGGCGTGATTGCCGGCAACAGGGTCAGGGTCCAGATCACCACCCAGGCGGTCAAAGGCATCAGCAGTTTCAGTTCGGGAAACTGGGCCACCGTGATGACGGCCAGCACGACGGGGATAACCCCGGTCTCGCGGACGACACTCAGGAAGAGCTTGTCTTTCAAGCCGAGCCCGGTCGGCAACAGGGAAAGCATGACGGCCAGCGGCCTGGCAACAAGGATGAAGGCCAGCGCCACGACCAGACCGAGGGCGGCGGTATCCCGAAGATCGCCGAGGGCGACGAAAGGCCCGACCATCATGAAAATGGTCGGCTTGGCGATGCTCTCGACCTTGATCTCCATGGTGTGCAGCGTCTTGTGGAAATATTCCCGGCCATGGTTGTAGTTGGCCAGCAGGCCGGCGACGAAGGCGGCGAGAAAGCCGTTGCCGTGGATGATCTGGGCCAGCAGGAAAGTCACCAGCGGCACCGCCAGCACGATGGCGAAATCGTAGGCGGTCTCGCCGACCTCGCGCAGGTGGTCGCGCGACTTGTAGCGTTCGTAGCCATGCATGGCACCCCAGCCGACCATCCCGGCGACAGTACCGAAGGCGAACTGCTTGCCGAGCAGCAGCAGGTTGTCGGCACTGAACAGACCGGTCGCCAGGCCGCCCAGCGAATCGACCGGCGTCCCGGCCAGAACCATGGTGGCAACGGCCGCCGTAAAGATCGCACCAACCGCGTCGTTGAGCGCGCTTTCGGCAACGGCAATATCGTTGAGGCGCTGGTAGCCGTCCTTGAAGACGATGTTCTTCAGGGTCGGAATCAGCGCCGCCGGATCGGTCGAACCGATAATCGCCGAGAGCAGCGCCGAGGTTTTGCCGTCCAGCCCGCAGGCCATCAGGATCGGGAACATCACGAAAAAGGTGATGAGATAGCCGAGCACCGCAAGCATCAGGGTGGGAAAAGCGATCTTGACGAAATCCAGCTTATCCACCTCGTCGCCGCCGCCCTTGAGGATGATGGCGGCGAGCGCCGTGCACACCACGACCGGAATCATGATCTGCGGCGCGATGGGCGCCAGGGCATCGTGCAGCACGATGCCGATCAGCAATTGCAGGGTGAAGTTGGGGAAAATCGTCCCTTCCGCCAGTTTGCTGCAAGCCCAGCCGAAGACCAGGAACAGCCCGAGACACCACAAGGTATTGGCAATCGCCGCCTCGGTGGCATCGAGGTGCGCCAGGTGGCCGAGAAGTACTGGCGCGGCAAGGTTCAGCAGGTAGGCGGCGAGGAACAGGCCGGCAATTTTTCCGTATTTCATGGCATCGATCGATAAAGAAACAGGCCGGCAGAATAACTGCCGGCCTGTCGCCTGTCGATTGGGGAAATCCAGCGCCAGCCGGCGCCGAATTCCTATTAGCCCATCGCCTTCAATTGCTGGATGATTTCGCCGGCCATCGGCTGGGCGTCACCGTAGAGCATGCGGCAGTTGTCGGTATAGAACAGCGCATTTTCGACGCCGGAGTAACCGGTGCCCTTGCCGCGCTTGATAACAATGACGTTCTGCGCCATGTCGGCATTGAGGATGGGCATGCCGTAGATCGGACTCGACTTGTCGGTACGGGCGCTCGGATTAACCACGTCGTTGGCACCGATGATCAGCGCCACGTCGGTCTGGCCAAATTCGCCGTTGATTTCTTCCAGATCCATGATCTTGTCGTAGGGCACGCCAGCTTCGGCCAGCAGCACGTTCATGTGGCCCGGCATCCGCCCGGCCACCGGGTGGATGGCGAACTTCACCTCGACGCCGGCTTCTTCCAGAATCTCGGTCATTTCCCAGACCTTGTGCTGGGCGTGCGCCACCGCCATGCCGTAACCCGGGACGATGATGACCTTGCTGGCGTAACGCATCAAGGCTGCGGCATCGAGCGCCGAGAGTTCCTTCATCGTGCCGCTGATCGCCTCGCCCGGCCCCGTTGCCACCATCGGCGTAAACAGGATGTTGGTCAGCGGCCGGTTCATCGCCTTGGCCATCAACTGGGTGAGCAGCGTGCCGGCCGCGCCGACGACGATACCGGCAATGATCAGCGCCGGGTTGCCGAGGACGTAGCCTTCGAAGCCGACGGCCAGGCCGGTGAAGGCGTTGAACAGCGAGATCACCACCGGCATGTCGGCGCCGCCGATGGGCAGCGTGACGATCAGGCCAAGCACCAGGGCAACGGCGAAGAAGGCAAAGATCAGTTGCGGCTGGGCCGGGGCGAGGATGACCATGGCACTACCGAGCCCGATGGCGACCAGTGCCAGCACGACATTGACGGCATTCTGCGCCGGCAGCCGGTGCGCTTTTTTCAGCACACCCTGCAGCTTGGCCCAGGCGACGCAGGAGCCGGTGAAAGAGACGGCGCCGATCAGCGCGCCGATCACCGCCAGCACGATGGTGACCAGGCTGTGCGTTTCGCCCTTGGCGAACTCGATGGCGGCAATCGCGGCGGCGGCACCGCCGCCCATGCCGTTGTAGATGGCGACCATCTGCGGCATGTCGGTCATCTTGACCTTCTTGCCGGAGATCCAGGCCACCGCACCGCCGAGTCCGAGGGCCAGGGCCATCAGCGCCAGGTTCTGCAGACCGGGAATGAGGAAGGTGGCGGCAATCGCCAGCAGCATGCCGTAACCGGCGATGACGATACCCTTGCGGGCGGAAGCCGGCGACCCCATGCCCTTCAAACCGAAGATGAAAAGCAGCGCGCCGAGGTACCAAGCGCCTTGAATGTAGATGGGCGGCGTCATGATCAGGCTTCCTTCTTCTTGAACATGGCGAGCATGCGTTCGGTAACGACGTAGCCGCCGGCCGCGTTGGCCGCGCCCAGCGCCACGGCAAAGAAGCCGATGGCCTGCTGGACGGGCGTATCGGCCGTGCCCAACATGAGCATGGCGCCGACCACGACCACGCCGTGCACGAAGTTGGAACCGGACATCAGCGGCGTGTGCAGGATGACCGGCACCTTGGCGATGATCTCGTAGCCGGTGAAAGCAGCGAGCGTGAAGATATATAAAGCGAGTAAGCCGTCCATTACGCGTCTCCCATGACCTGTTTCACGGTGGCATGCACCGTCGCGCCGTCCTTGCACAGCAAGGTGCCGGCTACCACTTCGTCCGCCCAGTCGATGACCAGTTCGCCGTCCTTGATCCACGGCGAGAGGAAGTTGTAGAGATTCTTGGCGTAAAGCTCGGAAGCATGCGTCGGCATGCGCGAGGGAAGATTCAAGGGGCCGTGGATATTGACGTCATTGGCGATGACATGCTCGCCGGGCTGGGTCAGCGCGCAATTGCCGCCGGACTCCGCCGCCATGTCGACGATGATGGCGCCGTATTTCATGCGCGCCACCATGTCGCCAGTGATGATGACCGGCGCCTTCTTGCCGGGAATCGCCGCCGTGGTAATCACAACGTCGGCCATGGCGACGGCCTTGGCCAGCTTCTCGGCCTGCGCGGCCTTTTCCTCGGCGGTCAGTTCGCGGGCGTAACCGCCGGCACCGTCGGCCGAAACCCCGGTATCGACGAACTTGGCGCCGAGCGATTCGATCTGTTCACGGGCGGCGGCGCGCACGTCATAGGCTTCGACCATGGCGCCGAGGCGCTTGCAAGTGGCAATCGCCTGCAGGCCGGCGACGCCGGCGCCGATAACGAGGACGCGGGCCGGACGGATGGTACCGGCGGCGGTGGTCAGCATCGGGAAGAACTTGGTGCAGCGCGCCGCGGCGATCAGGCCGCACTGGTAGCCGGCACAGGCGCCCTGGCTGGACAGGGCGTCCATGCTCTGGGCGCGCGAGATACGCGGCAGCAATTCGAGCGAGAAGGCGGTGATCTTACGGGCATTCATTGCCGCCAGCCGGGCCTTGTCTTCGAAAGGTTTCAACAGGCCGATGAGCACCGCGCCTTCCGGGATCTGGGTGATTTCTTCCAGGCTCGGCGGCGTCACCCGCAGGATCAGGCCGGCGCCGGCGTAAGCTTCGCCACCGCCATCGACCATGCTGACCTCGGCATAGTCGGAGTCCAGGAAATGGCTACTACTCCCGGCGCTTTTCTCCAGACGCAGGCTGGCGCCAAGAGCGGCAAATTTCTTGGCTGTTTCGGGCACCAGGGCAACCCGGCTTTCACCTGGCGCACGCTCCCCCACAGCAGCGATCACGAGCTTCATCTACGTATCCTAAAAAACAATATGTGGGAAATATTCCCACATATTTTCTTGAGCGTCCAGCAATTGACATGGCCTAACGCCATGTCGCCTAGTCATCTTCGTTTCTGTCCCGCCGCGGAACGGTTTCCGGATCAGCAATGATTGCCCGGTAAATCTCGATCCGGTCTCCCGGTTTCAGCGCTGAATCCAACTTTACCAGACGTCCGAACACGCCAACCTTCTGAATTGATAAATTAATATTTGGGAACTGTTCAAGTATCCCTGAACGCTGGATTCCCTCGCCGACAGTCGATACATCGGGAACCTCGAAATTCAGCCAGACCTGCTGGCCGAGTTCGGAATAGGCGACACCAATTTGCATAGCCTGTGACCTCCATCAATTCGTCGTTTGCAGGGGCTTACCCTTGCTGTCACGACCGTAAATACGCGGTTTGAAATAGGTATCGATAATCGGCGTGGTGGCATTCATGAGCAGCACCGCGAACGCCACGCCCTCGGGATAACCCGCCCAGGTGCGGATGATGTAGGTAAATAGCCCGCAACCAAAACCGAAAATCAGCTGGCCGCGCGGCGAATTGGGCGAGGTCACGTAATCGGTGGCGATGAAGAAAGCGCCGAGCATCGCGCCCCCCGACAACAGATGGGAGCCCATGTCGAGATAGCGGGCCGGATCGACCGCGTGCAGGATAGCAGCGGGAATGGCGATACCGGCCAGCATGGCGAGCGGGATGTGCCAGCTGATAATGCGCAGGAACATCAGCGCCACGCCGCCGGCGAGAATCAGCCAGGCGGCGGTTTCACCGAGGCTGCCGGGACGACTGCCGATGAACGACAGGGCCGGCGCGTGCTGCATCGACTCGAGCAGAGTGATGCCGCGCGACAACTCGGTCTTGCCGAAACCCAGGGTCGTCGCACTGGTCACCGCATCGAGCGCCGGTGGCACGCCCTTGAGGATGATCAGCAAGCCGTCGAGGATGCCCGGGGCGCCGACACTGAAGAGCGGCAGCGGCGCCACCCAGGCGGTCATCTGCACCGGGAACGAGATGAGCAGCGCAACCCGGGCCACCATGGCCGGATTGAACAGGTTCTGCCCCAGTCCGCCGAAAGCCTGCTTGCCCAGCATGGTCGCGAAGAACCCGCCGAACGCGCCGATCCACCACGGTGCCCAGGGCGGCAGGGAAACCGCCAGCAGCCAGCCGGTGAGGATGGCCGAACCGTCGAGCAGGATGGGAGCCGCATGGCGATTCATCAGACGTAGGGAGAAGGCTTCGCCGAGCATCGCCGAGGCGATGGTGATGACCCAGAGAAAGATGGCCGGCCAGCCGTAGAGCCAGAAACCGTAGATAGTCGCCGGGGCCAGGGCCAGCATCACCAGGCTCATGATGCGGGTCGGGCTGTTGGTCGTCGTGGTGTGCGGTGCCGCGACGGGCATTCCGTAGGATTGGCTCATGCTGAAGCTCCCTGAGTCTGTTCTGCAACGGGTGTCGCAGCTTTTGCGGCGGCGGCCTTGGCGGCGTCGCGTTCGGCCTTGCGGCGGGCCGCCGCTTCCAGTTTCTCGCGCTCTTCGCGCTCGATGCGGGCGGTCTTCGCCTCGACCAGACGCTTGGTCGCTTCGGTACGCAACTTGCTCCGCTCGGCCGCCGTCAGCTCACCCTTGGCGTGGCTGAAATACTGAACGAGCGGGATGTGCGACGGACAGACATAGGCGCAGCAACCACAGGAGATGCAATCCTGCAGCTCGAATTTTTCCGCCCCCTCGAGATCGCCGACCCGGATGCGGGCGGCCATTTCGAGCGGCAGCAGGCCCATCGGACAGGCCTTGGTGCAGTTGCCGCAGCGGATGCAGGGGCCGGCTTCGGGGACGAAGGCTTCGGCCGCATTGAAGGCGAGGATGCCGGAGGCGCCCTTGACGATGGGAATCCGGTCGTGGAGCAGCGGCGTGCCCATCATCGGCCCGCCAAGGATCAGTCGCGACGGGGCTTCCTTAAGACCGACAAAGGCAAACAGGTCGCTGATCATGGTGCCGAGCGGTGCGTAGAGATTGCCCGGCGCGGCAATGGCGCCGCCGTTGATGGTGATGATGCGTTCGACCAGCGGCTGGCCGAGGCGGATCGCCTTATGCACGGCGGCGCAGGTCGAGACGTTGTGCACCAGCACGCCGGTTTCGGCGGCGCGGGCGTCGGAAGGCACTTCAATACCGGTCAGGACCTTGATCAGCTGGCGGTCGGAACCCATCGGGTAGAGCGCCGGCAGCGGGCAAATCTTGATCTCGGGGAAGGCCGCAGCGGCCTGGCGCATGGCCGCGATGGCCTCGGGCTTGTTGTTCTCGATGCCGACCAGCGCTTGCGTCGCGCCGATCGCATGCATGACCAGCCGGGCGCCGTCGATCACCATCTCCGGGTAATCGCGCATGATGCGGTCGTCGCTCGACAGGTAGGGTTCGCACTCGCCGCCATTGACGATCAGCGTCGTCACCTTGAGGCGCTTGCCCAGCGCGAACTTGGGGGCAGCCGGGAAGGTCGCCCCGCCGAGGCCGACGACGCCGGCGGCGGCCGTACGCTTGGTGATCTCCTCAGGCGCGGCCGAGAACGGATCGGCCAGCGGCTCGCTATCGATCCAGCGATTCTCGCCATCGGAATCGATGGTGATTGCCTTGAAGGGCAGGCCGGACGGGTGCGGCGCGGTGACTTCGCCGACCGCGCTGATGGTGCCGGAAACCGAGGCGTGGATGGGGGCCGAGATATTGCCCTGGGCTTGGGCAATCAACTGCCCCTTGAGCACTTTCTGGCCAACCATGACGATCGGCCGGGCGGCCCCACCGACGTGCTGGTGCAGCGGCATGAAAATGCGCTCGGGCGACGGAAAGAGGCGCAGCGGCACATCGGCAGCCGGACGCTTGTGATCTTCCGGATGGACGCCCCAGTTCGGTGTTTTCAGAAAGCGATCGAGAAATCCCATCATCGTATCCTCAGTGTTGGGCGGACGCCGGCTTCGGCCAGGTCCAGTGTTGCAGCGTGACCGGGATGGGCATCATCGCCAGCGCTTCCGTCGGGCAGACGTCGATACAGGAGGAACAGCCGGTACAGGCTTCGCGGATCACGTTGTGGATCTGCTTGGCGGCACCGATGATCGCGTCGGTCGGGCAGACCTTGATGCAACGGCAGCAACCGACGCAGATTTCTTCGGTCACTTCGGCGATCTGCGGCCCGCTATCGACTACCTGGGAAAGGTCGACCTTGACGCCGAGTTTAGCGGCGAGGGCTTCGACAGTCGCCTTGCCGCCCGGCGGGCACAGGGTGACCGGTGCTTCGCCCTTGGCCAGCGCCGCGGCGGCTTGGCCGCAACCGACGTAGCCGCACTGGCCGCACTGCGAGCCGGGCAACATGGCCAGCAACTCGGCCTCGATCGGATCAGCTTCCACCGACAGGTAACGCGAGGCAACGCCCAGCACGCTCCCGAGGGCCAGCCCCATGGCTGCGAGACTTCCAACGGACATCAACATGAGATTCTCCTCCTGCCAAACTTGTTAAACGATTAGCTCGTGGCGATGCCCGAGAAGCCCATGAACGCCATGGCCAGCATGCCGGCGACGATGAAGGCGATCGGCGGGCCGGCGAACAGGCGCGGCACCTGGACCAGCGCGAGACGCTCGCGCAGGCCGGCAAAAATGATCATAACCAGGCTGTAACCGACGGAAGACGCGAAGGCGAACATCGTCGAGCTCATGAAGCCCATCTTGCCTTCGACCAGCAGCAGCGCGACGCCGAGCACCGCGCAGTTGGTGGTGATGAGCGGCAGGTAGATACCAAGCATCTGAAAGAGCTTGGGCGACACTTTCTTGATCGTCATCTCGGTGAATTGCACCGCACTGGCGATGACCAGGATGAAGGTCACGGTGCGCAGGAAGCCGAGGCCGTAGGCATCGAGCAAATAGTGCTGGACCGCCCAGTCGGCCATCGACGAGACGGTAATGACGAAGGTCGTCGCCAGGCCCATGCCGGCCGCCGTATCGACCCGCGTCGTCACCCCCATGAACGAACAAAGTCCGAGGAAGCGCGCCAGGATCACATTGTTCACCAGGGCCGCGCCGATCATCATCAAGGCAAAATCTCTCATGGTCTTTTCCTAAGTATTTCCGCAGGTTTCGTCAGGCCGGGCCCGGCGCAGGATATGCGGGGCCAGATCGCCCCGCGCCGCAAGGCGACGCGCCATGAAGCGCGCCCCGAGCAAGCCCAGCACCAGCCCGCCAGCCATCCCGAGCAGCGAGGTTAAATCGTCACCGTACAGCCCCTGCACAATCGAGCCGGCCGTCAGCGCACAAGCCAGGGGCAATCCGTAAGCGGTCAGCGAAGCACTCAACAGCGACCCCTCGCTGACCCCGACCACCAGGCGATCACCTTCGCGAAAGCCCAAGGCACCGCCCGGATTGTCGACCACGAAACGCCGCGCCTGGAGCCGGCTGCTCACGCTACCGATCCCCGGTGCCTGGCGGGTATCGATGCCGCAACTGGCGCTTGAGGAACAGTGGCCGCAACTGGTCGTCTGTTCGGGTTCAAGCCAGAGCTGATCGTCCGTAACACGAACAACCCTGGCTATCCCCTCGACCGAGCGCGCCGCGGCGTTCGTAATCACTGGTAATTGGGTCATGGTCTGGAGACTCATCGATCACACGGCATGGGCGCCGGTCATCTGGATTTCCTTGCCGGCCCGCAGGTCGAGCAGGCGCTTGACGACGACCAGCAGCCCGGTGACGATGAAACCGCCGGGCGGCAGGATCATCATCAGGACGCCCATATCGGCGGGCAACAGACGCATCTCGATAACCTTGAAAGTCGGCCCGAGGAGCAGGGAAGCATCGGCAAACAAGGTACCGGAGCCGATGATTTCCCGCACCGCCCCGATGGCGGTCAGGGCGATGGTGAAGCCGAGGCCCATGAACAGGCCGTCGAGCAGGGCGGAAACCGGCGGCTGCTTGGCGGCGAAGGCTTCGAGGCGGGCCAGCGGCAGGCAATTGGAAACGATCAGCGGAATGAACAGGCCGAGCACCTTATACAGTTCATGCATCCAGGCATTCATGCCGAGGTCGACCACCGTCACCATGGCGGCGACGATCAGGATATAAACCGGAATCCGCACCTCCGTCGTGATCCGGTTGCGGAAGATGGCGACCAGCCAGCTCGATGCCGCCATCACCACAGCAGTCGCCAGGCCCATACCGAAGCCATTGGTGGCACTGGTCGTCATCGCCATGGCGGGACACATGCCGAGCAGCATGCTGAACACGCCGTTGTTGTCCCACAAACCGTCCTTGACGATCGTCTTGTAGTCGCTGTTTGCCATGTCAGTTAGCCTCCGTCAAACGGGTTTTGTTCTCTGCGAAAAATTCCAGTCCGCTGCGAATGGCAACCATCACACCGCGCGGCGTGATCGTGGCGCCGGCGAACTGATCGAAGTCACCGCCGTCCTTTTTCACCTTCCAGCGTTCAAGCGGCGGGTTGCCCAGCGAGAGGCCGGTGAAACGCTCGATCCACGGTCCCTTCTTGACTTCGATCTTGTCGCCCAGGCCCGGCGTTTCCTTGTGGGCCAGGACGCGCACGCCGAGCAGCTTGCCGTCGGCATCGATGCCCATCATCAGCTTGATTTCGCCGGCGTAGCCGGTACCGAAGATTTCGTAGGCGACGCCGGTAACCTTGCCGCCTTTCCTGGCCCGGAACACGGTCAGCTCCTTGCCCTCGGCATTGGCCATGGTCAGCGTATCGGTGACCGGGTTGTTGTCATGGAGATCGTCGGGCAGAACCTGGCTCAGCGAGTTCTGCTTATCTTCAATGGCGCGCGCCGCGATATCATCGAGCGTGATCTCATTAGTAATTGCCAGAATCAATCCGAAGCCCAGACAAAACAGGCAGAGGATCACGCCATGTTTGAACATTTTGGGCGGGCTGGCGACAGGCACGGTTTGAGAAGTAGTCATGATCAGACGGGTGATTGGCTTGCCCCTCTAAGAGCAGCATCTGTGCCAGCGCCACACGAAGCGCAACGACGACCCGAAACCGAGAAAAACATTCCCATTTTCTGAGTGGGAGGGCTTAAAAACCCATGAATCCGCGTTTTTAGTGCATTACGCACCACTGTGGTGCCTATTTCACCAGACACAATGTCGCAAAAACGACAGGAATTTCGTCGCATTTGCTCCGAAGGCCCGACGCCACGCCATCCCCTGGCCAACATCGAACGAACGGCACGGAACCTGCTTTAACACTGGACAAGCAAGCCCACGACTCGACCCAACGTACTATTTAGGAGCATTTTCATGTCGGCTGTCACCCGTGCCCAGGCACCCAACGCGCCGCAAAAGAAGGAACTGCCGCCCGAAGCCTATCGTCAGGCCGTGGACCAGGCCGACCTGGCGATCTCGATTACCGACCCCAAGGCCAACATCCTGTTTGCCAACGCCGCCTTCGCCCACGTCACCGGCTACACGCCGGACGAAATCGTCGGCCAGAACGAATCGCTACTCTCCAACCACACCACCCCGCCCGAGCTCTACCAGTCCATGTGGCGGGAACTTTCAGCCCAGCGGGCATGGACCGGGAAAGTCCTCAATGCCCGCAAGGGCGGCGAACTGTATCTGGCCGAGCTGCACATTTCGCCGGTCGTCGACAGCAAGGGGAACACCACGCATTTCCTCGGCATGCATCGCGACATTACCGAAATGCATCGTCTGGAAAGCCTGGTCCTCAATCAGAAACACCTGATCGAATCGGTCGTCGACTCGGCGCCGATGGCCTTTGCCCTGCTCGACCAGAGCGGCCGCATCGTGCTCGACAACCAGGAATACAAGAAACTGGTCAGCGACCTGCGCGTCCGCGAGCCGGCCCATACCCTGCTCGACAGCTTGATGCCGCAGTGGCAGGAAACCCTGGCCAAACGCCCGGAAAAATGCAACTTCGTCAGCCGCGAATCGCGCATCGACCGGCCGGCCGGCCGGCCGCGCTGGCTTTCGGTCAGCGCCTCGGTGATCGAAATGCACAGCGACGGGGCCGACAGTTATTTCAGTACCGGCAACCAGTCGGGGCTGCTATTGGTAATTTCCGACATCACGTCGCTGCGCGAGGAGCAGGAAAAGGCCCGCGCCGCCGTGCTGCAAGCCGTGCTGGCCGACGAGGAACGCACCGCGGCGATTCGTGAAGGCCTGTCGGCCGCCATTTTCCGCCTCGAAGAACCGATGAACGTCATGGCCTCGGCGGTTTCCGTCCTGCAACGCCGCGACCCGGCCAGCGCCGGCGTGCTGCAACAGGCCCTGGCGGCCAGTCGCGAGCACATGGAAATGCTGCGCCAAGTGATTCCGCAAAGCCCGCAGGAAATCGCCGTGCGCATCAATCTCAACGAAATCCTGCGCGATGTGCTGGAAATCTGCACGCCGCGCCTGCTCAGCGCTGGCGTCATGGTCGACTGGCAACCGGCGGCGACGCTGCCGCCGATCATCGGCCGGCCGCTGCAGCTACGCATGCTGTTCAAGGCCCTGGTCGACAACGCCATCGAAGCGATGAACATCAAGGGCTGGAAGCGCCGCGAACTTAGCCTGACCAGCGCCGTCGAGCGCGACTGCATCGTCATTGCCGTCATGGACACCGGCCCCGGCATCCCGCACGAATGGCGGCACAAGGCGTTCGAGCCCTTCTTCACGGCCAAGAACGGCAGCGGTCGCCATATCGGCACCGGCCTGTCGCGGGCCCAGCAGGTGGTGGCCGACCACGGCGGCATCATCGACCTGGCGGAAAGCCCGAGCGGCGGCTGTGCGGCGATTGTCGAGTTTCGTCTCGACGGCGACCCGATCTAAGAAGAACAAGAGCAGAGAACAGCATGCACGAACACATCATCCACGCCGCCGACGACTGCCCGCCAGCCAATGGCTACTGCCGCACGCACGAGCTCAACATCCTGCTGCTCGCGGCGCTCTATGCGGTCAGCCGCGTCCTCAGCCGCTCGCTCGCCTTCAAGGAAACGCTGCATGACGTGCTGCGCGTCCTGCACGACGAAGCCGGCCTCTCCTGCGGCCTGATCAGCGTCGTCGATCCGGAAACTGGCAAGCTCGGCATCCACACCCTGTACAACCCGAACGGCCCGGAGCTGGCCGACGTCCAGTACGGCCCGGGCGAAGGCATCATCGGCCTGGTCCTGGAAAAACAACGGACCATCAAGCTGGTCCGCGTCGCCGACGAGCCGCGCTTCCTCAACCGCCAGGGCGTCTACCGGCCGGAACTGCCGTTCATCGCCGTCCCGATCAAGGTCGGCGGCAATCTGCAGGGGGTCCTCGCCGTCCAGCCGGAGCAGCCGGACGACGGCCTGCTCGAGGAACGCGCCCAGTTTGTCGAAATGGTCGCCAACCTGCTTGGGCAGAATCTGCGCCTGTCGCTCGATGTCCAGCAGGAAAAGACCTCGCTGCTCGAAGAGCGCGACCTGCTGCGCCGCACCGTCCGCCACCAGTTCGGCTTCGACAGCATGGTCGGCCGCTCGGCGGTGATGCGCCGGGTGTTCGATCAGGCCCGCCTGGTCGCCAAGTGGAACACCACCGTGTTGATCCGCGGCGAGACCGGCACCGGCAAGGAACTGATCGCCAACGCCATCCACTACAACTCGCCGCGCGCCCGCAATGCGCTGGTCAAGCTCAACTGCGCCGCCCTGCCCGAGAACCTGCTCGAATCCGAACTCTTCGGCCACGAACGCGGTGCCTTTACCGGCGCCGTCGAGTCGCGCAAGGGCCGTTTCGAACAGGCGCACGGCGGCACGCTGTTTCTCGACGAAATCGGCGAGGTTTCCGCCCCCTTCCAGGCCAAGCTGCTGCGCATCCTGCAGGAAGGCGAATTCGAGCGGGTCGGCGGCAGCAAGACCATCAAGGTCGATGTGCGAATCATCGCCGCGACGCACCGCGACCTGGAAACCGCCGTCGACATGGGCGACTTCCGCGAGGACTTGTTCTATCGCTTGAACGTCATGCCGCTCTTTTTGCCACCGCTGCGCGAGCGCATTGAGGACATCCCGGAAATCGCCCGCCACCTGCTGACCAAGATCGGCAACGACCAGAAACGCAAGTTGAGCCTGACCGACATGGCGCAACGCCGGCTGGCCAGCCACGAATGGCCGGGCAATGTGCGCGAACTGGAAAACTGCCTGGAGCGCGCTGCCGTACTCTCCGAGGACGGCAAGATCGACGTCGACCTAATCCGCTTCCCGAGCAGCCGCGAACGCAGTTCGCCGAAGCCGGGACGCAGCATGGCCCCGGTGGCGACCGCCAATCCGGTCTCCAGCCTGGCTTCGGAAGTCGATATCGACGATCCCAACCTGTCGGAAAAGGAACGCGTCATCGCCGCCCTCGAACAGGCCGGCTGGGTCCAGGCCAAGGCCGCCCGCATCCTGGGCATGACGCCGCGCCAGATCGCCTACCGCATCCAGACGTTGAACATCGAGGTCAAACAATTTTAAAGTCGTTAGTCAGCCCGATTGTCCTAAAAACCTACCAGAGAGTCGCAAAGCAGCAGAGAAGAACGTCAAAACAGTCGCTTGCAACGTATTTTGCAGCGTCCCCAGAACGGGTGCCGAATAAGCTGGGCAAGCCTTTCCTTTTGCTCGGCATCTCTGCGGTTCAATTGCGCTTTCTAGGATTCTTGCCAATCGTCCAAGTGCCGTAACACACGTCGAATAGAATTAGCCTATTCGCCATCAGCCCGGAATTCCCCATGCAGCGTTCTCCTTTCCTCGCCAGTGCCGTTTTCGAAGTCATTTTTCTCAACGCGCTACTGCTCATCGCCGGCCTGATCGGGATGGCGACGCACGGCTGGCAATGGCTGGACGCGGTATGGATGTTCCTGCTGATGTGTTTCGGCATCGGCAGCGGTCTCTTCTACCTGCACAAGCTCAAGGTGGCGCTGAATCCCCTGCAGGAGATCAGTCGCGTCGCCGGCGAAGTCGCCGACGGCGTCATCGGCGCCCGCATTCCGGCCAGCACCCGCCGCGACGAACTGGGCCGCGTCTGCGGCAACGTCAACGCCATGCTGGAACAGATGGAAACCTGCTTCCGGGCTCAACGCGAAGCCCTCAAAGCGGCCAGCCACAACCAGTTCCAGCAGCACATGGAAAGCAGCAGCCTGCACGGGGTTTTCCGCGAAGCGGTGGACGGCGCCAACCAGTCGCTCGATATCCTGCTCGCCAACTACCACCAGGAAATGCGCAACAACCTGTTGTCCCGCCTCGGCCAGCTCAATGCCGAAAATCTGCTGAAGAACATGAAGACCAGCCAGCAGGACATGCTCGGCATCGTCGCCTCGACCGACGAACTGGCCAAGCTGTCGACAGCCAACGCCTGCGCCGCTGAAGAAAGCAGCGCAGCAATCACGCTGGTGGTGGATGGCATGAACCGTCTGGTCGAAAAAATCGAGGAAACCAGCCGGGCAATCAACGAGTTCAACGGCCACCGCGAGGAAATTGCCCGCTCGGTCAGCCTGATCGCCACCATTGCCGACCAGACCAACCTGCTCGCCCTCAATGCCGCCATCGAAGCCGCCCGCGCCGGCGAGCACGGTCGCGGCTTCGCGGTCGTCGCCGATGAAGTACGCAAGCTGGCGGAAAATTCGAAAAACGCCTCGACGGCCATTTCCGGCATCATGCAAACCCTGCAGGGGGATGCCGACAAAATGCTCAACAATTCGCAAGAAATGCGCGGTATCGCCTCCGAATCCCGCCATACGATCGGCGATTTCGACCAACGTTTCGCTGCCGTCGCCGAATCCTCGGCCACCGCCATGGCCCAGATCCGCTACGTCCATGACGTCAGCTTCGCCTCACTGGCCAAGGTCGATCACTTCATCTACAAGCAGAACGGTTACATGGCGATCAACCGCGGCATCGAATCCGACAATGCAACGGCCATCAAGGTCAGCGAAAGCGGCTGCCGCCTTGGCAAATGGCTGGCCAGCGAGGCCACCATTTCGGTCTTCGGCCAGGTCGCTGCCTTCAAGCGGATTGCCTCACCGCACCGCGACGTGCACCAGAACATGCACCGTGCCCTCGAATTCATGGGCCAGGGCTGGGAAACCGACTTCGACATCCAGGGCCGGCTGTTCTCGGCCTTTGAAGCGGTCGAACGCGGCAGCGACGGGGTCATCGCGGCGCTCGACGAGATGGTCCGCGAAAAGCACGGCGCACATGCCGCCTGATCGCCAATAACGCGCCGCTAGGCCCGGGCTGCCCGCAGGCGGGTCATGATCGCCGTCATCGCCCGGGCGGCGCCGAGCGGCAGGTGATAATCGACCAGCGGACTGAGGCGGGTCTGCAAGGGATTGATCTCGACCGTCGGAATCCCGCTCTGCGCCGCCCACGCCACCGGTTCGGCAATATAGGGAAAGACGCCCGAGGTGCCGATGGTAAACACCATGTCGAAACCCTCGTCGAGGGCCGCGAGAAAGTGATCCATGGCCGCTTCCGGCAGGGCTTCGCCGAACAGCACGATCCTCGGCCGCAAGACGCTGCCGCAGGCCGGGCACAGCGGCGGCAACTGATGGCCGCTCAGGTCGTCCACGCTTTCGCTGAAGTCGCAGCCGGTGCACACCAGCTTCTGCAGGTTGCCGTGGATTTCGATGACTTCGCTGCTGCCGGCCTGGCGGTGCAGACCGTCGACATTCTGGGTAAACACGGTGACCCGGGAAAGGTAGCGCTCCAGTTCGGCAATCGCCAGATGCGCCGCATTGGGCTGGGCGCCGCGGCAGGTTTCCTCGATCTGGGCGAGGTATTTCCAGGTGATGTCGGGGCGCCGGGCAAATACCTCGCCGGATAGGGCATCCTCAATGGCCAGGCCATCTTCGGTATGCTCGCCATTGTAGAGGCCACTGACGCCGCGATAGGTCGGCAGGCCGGAATCGGCCGAAACGCCGGCCCCGGTGATGAACAGCACGCGATCCGCCTGCAACAGACGGGAGGCGATTTCGTCGAGCGTGGTTTCGATAGTCGTCATGGCATAAGGATAACCCGACGCCAGCCATCCGATCACTAACAAATCGTCGCCGCAAAGGTTAATCTTTGCTACCCCGCCGCTACGCCAAGGAACCCCTGCCATGCCCGCCCTGCTCCCTGCCATCGAAATCGAAACCGCCGCCAACCCGCAATTCGCCGTCATCTGGCTGCACGGTCTGGGCGCCGACGGTAGCGACTTTGCCCCCATCGTCCCGCATCTCGGGCTGGCCAAGTCGCTCGCCGTGCGCTTCATCTTTCCGCATGCGCCAGCCATCCCGGTGACCTGCAACGGCGGCTACGTGATGCCGGCCTGGTACGACATCACCTCCATCGACGGCAGCAAGCGCGGCGTGGACGAAGCCGGCATCCTCGTCAGCAGCGCCGCGATCCGCGCCCTGATCGCCCGCCAGAACGAACTCGGCATCCCCTGTTCGCAGATCGTCCTGGCTGGATTTTCGCAAGGCGGCGCCCTGGCCTACAGCGTCGGCTTGAGCCATCGGCAAACGCTGGCCGGCATCATCGCGCTGTCCGCCTACCTTCCCGCCCCCGCCCTGCTGGCCGAAGAGACGCTCGGCGCCAACCGGCAGACGCCGATCTTTGCCGGCCACGGCAGCGACGACGATGTCGTGCCGCTGGCGCTGGGCCGGCAGGCGCATGACTTCCTGCAAGGCCAGGCTTACCGCATCGCCTGGCACGAATACCCGATGCCGCATTCCGTCTGCCCCGAGGAAATCGCCGATATCGGGCGCTGGCTGAACGAACGCCTGAAAATCGCCGTTTGAGCACGACCGGCTTAACGCCCGCCTTGGCGCAAGCGCGCCCGTAGCTGGTCGATTTCCTCGAGCAGGTCGGCGACCAGCGCCGCCAGTTCGGGAACGGCATCGAAATCGCTCTCGAACTGGCGCAGGCGCCGGACGCGCAGCAGGGCCGGGCCGGACAGACGCCAGTTGCCGGCGACGCTTTCGACCTGGCTCAGCAAGCCGGCCTCGAGATGTTGCAACAGCCAGTCGGGCTCAACCCGGCAGGCGGCCGCCGCCAGTTCCAGGGACAGGGCGTCCTGCTCGAGCAGGCAACCGATCAGGATTTCATCGTCGCGCATCATTCAACTCCGGGGATCGAAGGCGAGTTCCCGCGCCATGGTTTCGTATAGCTGCCGGGCCCGCGGACTGTCGGCGGTGGGCAGCACGACGCGCAGATCGAGCCACAGATCGCCGGCCGGATTGCCCGGGATGCCCTTGCCGCGCACCCGCAGTTGCCGGCCGCTCTGGGCGCCTTCGGGAATGCGCACCTTGATCTCGCCGCCCGGCAGGCGCAGCTTGATGACGGCGCCCAAGGCCGCCTCCCAGGGCGCCACCGGCAGGTCCAGGTAGAGATCACGGCCTTCCGCCCGCCAGCTTGGGTGCGGACGGAACTGGACTTCCAGCAGCAGGTCACCGGCCGCCGCGCCACCGCTGCCCGGCCCGCCCTGGCCGGCCAGGCGGATGACCTGGCCGGCGTAAATGCCGAGCGGAATGCGCACATTCAGGGTCCGCGACAGCAACTGGACGTGGCCCTGGGCATCGAGCTGCGGCAGGCGCAGCGAAATCTGCCGGGTCGGACTGCTGAAGGCATCTTCGATATCGAGCAGGACCTTGGCGTGGTGATCCTCACCGCGCCCGCGGAAATGGCCGTGCTGATGGTAGAAAGCGCCGCCGCTGCCGCCCATGCGGCCGAACAGCTCGGCGAAGAAGTCGCTGAAATCGGCGCTGCCCTGCGGCGCGAAACCGCCCCGGGAAAACTCGAAGCCGGCATCCCAATCGGGCGGCGGGCGGAAATCCTGGCCGGGCTGGAAGCCGCGCCCGAGCTGGTCGTAGGCCGCCCGTTTCTCGGGGTCGGAAAGCACCGTATAGGCCTCGTTGATCTCCTTCATGCGCTGATCGGCATCGGCTTCCTTGGAGACGTCGGGATGGTATTTGCGCGCCAGCTTGCGGAAAGCCTTCTTGATGTTTTCCGCCGTCTCGTCGCGGGCAACCCCGAGTATCTGGTAATAGTCCTGGTATTGCATGCGGGACTCCCTAAAGCATCGTTCCCTTCAAGATATAGGTGCGCAGGCCCCCAACTTCAAGCGCTTGAACTTTTGCCAGCGGCACCTATATGTGAAAGCGGAGGGCGCCACCCCCGGCGTCCGTTTGCTGCGAAAGGAGAAACTCCATGCTCTATCGAACCCCGTTCCCCCGCGACTTTCTCTCCGAGCTGGAACGCCTGCAAAGTGAGATGCGCCAGAACTTCGACCTGTCACCGAGTATCCGCGGTTTTGCCCGGGGCGGCTTCCCGGCCCTCAATGTCGGCAGCACGCCGCAGTCGGTCGAGATCTATGCCTTCGCGCCCGGCATCGACCCGGCCAGCATCGATGTCCAGCTGGAAAAAGGCGTCCTCACCCTGGCCGGCGAACGCAAGAGCATCCTGCCGCCGCCGGATGCCAAGGCGACGGCCCATATCGACGAACGCTTCAGCGGGCGCTTCCGCCGCGTCGTCAGCCTGCCCGACGACATCGACGCCAATGCCGTAACGGCCAAGTACCGCGACGGCGTCCTGCATATCAGCATCCAGCGCCAGGCCGCGACCCTGCCGCGGCGGATCAACATTCAATAGGAGACCGAGATGAACGACACGACCACTATCAACAAGGAACAAGCCGCCCGTCGCGAGGCCGGGGCATTGCTGCCGCCGGTCGACGTCATCGAGGACGCCGCCGGCATCACCCTGTACGCCGACCTGCCCGGCGTGAGCAAGGAAAACCTCCACCTGCACATCGAGGCCGACACCCTGAACATCGAGGCGGAGCTTGACCTCAAGCTACCGGAAGGCATGGAATCGACGCACGCCGAGGTCAGCCAGCCGCGCTACCGGCGCAGCTTCACGCTGTCGCGCGAACTCGATGCCGACAAGGTCAGCGCCGAGTTCGAGCAAGGCGTGCTCCGACTGCGCATCCCCAAGGCCGAACACGCCCTGCCGCGCAAGATCGCCATCGCCGTGACGTAACCGCCGCTGGGCAAGGAGAAAATCATGAAACTGGACAGCATGAAGGAAAGTGTCGAGTCGCTCTGGCACTCCCTGGCCGAAGGCTGGCAGCATCTGCGCCAGTCCGCCGCCAGCGCGCTCACCCATTTCCACACCGGCAGCGCCACCAGTGCGCCGTCCCGCCAGGAAGTGGACGACCTCACTTACCTGCCCGGCCATGCCTGGTCGATGTTGGGCGGCGACGTCTTCGAGGACGGCAAGCGCCTGGTGGTCAGGCTGGAAGTCCCGGGCATGGAAAAGAAGGATTTCGCCATCGAAGTGCTCGACAAGACCCTGGTCGTCACCGGCGAGAAGCGTTTCCAGCGCGAAAGCAGCGAAGGCCGCTGGCAGGTCGTGCAATGCGCCTACGGCAGCTTCCGCCGGGAAATCCCGCTGACCGCCGAGGTCCTGCTCGACGCGGCGCAGGCGACCTACCACAACGGCGTCCTGCGCATCGAGCTGCCCAAGGCCGAACCCGGCGCGCTGCGTTCGCGTTCCATCCCGGTGCACTGATCACCGCCGGCGCCGACCGCCGGAGCCGCGGCAAATCCCGCCCCGGCCCCGGCGGCGGCGCGCCCCCGCCAACCACCGGCAGTTGGCGGCCAGCCCGCTTTTGTCGCAAATGCGACAGCGACAACACTGCCCAAACCACTGAATTTACGGCCTTTAGACCTGGCACTCCCCTTGCATTGGTTTAGCCATCAACAAGGAGAGTCTGATGGCCAAACCCAAGAAACACGTCTTCGTCTGCGTCCAGGGGCGCCCCAGCGGCCACCCGCGCAGTTCCTGTCAGGAAAAGGGCTGCGCCCAGACCTGGCAGGCCTTCTCGGATGAGTTCACCGCCCGCAACCTGTGGTCTTCCGGCATCCAGCTGACCAATACCGGCTGCCTCGGTCCCTGCCATGTCGGGCCGAGCGTCCTGGTCTATCCGGAAGGCATCATGTACACCGGCGTCAAACCCGAAGACGTCGGCGTCATCATCGACGAACACCTGCTGTTCGACCAGCCGGTCGAACGCCTGCTCGCCCCCCCCGACGTCTGGAGCTGAGATCATGGAAGACTACCAATACGAAATCGGCGAGCTGGTCTATGCCGCCGTCGATATCCTCAACGATGGCGGCATGCCCGGCGTCGACGACGAGGAAGGCCTAATCGCCCCGGCCGGTATGCGCGGCATGGTCATCCAGACCGGCTACGCCGAAGCAGACGAAACCCAGCACGTCTATCTGATCCGTTTCGAAAACGGCCCGGAAGGCGCGCTCGGCGACCCGGTCGGCTGCCTGCCGGAAGAGCTGACCCAGGAAGAACCGGCGACCACCTGATCCCATGGCCAGCATCGGCATCTTTTTCGGCACCGACACCGGGCGCACCCGGCTGCTCGCCAAGCAGATCGCCAAGAAGCTCGGCGATGCAGCCGCGGCGCCGGTCAATATCGGGCGCACGACGCTGGCCGATTTCCTCGCCTACGATGCGCTGATCCTCGGCAGCCCGACGCTCGGCGAAGGCGAACTGCCCGGCCTGTCCACCGGCCTGACCCAGGCGAGCTGGGAGGAATTCCTGCCGCAACTGGCCGCGGCCGACCTGAGGGGCAAGACCATTGCCATCTACGGCCTGGGCGACCAGAAAAAGTACCCGGACGAATTCGTCGACGCCATCGGCATCATTCACGATGCCGTCGTTGCTGCTGGCGCAACCGTCGTCGGTCGCTGGCCGACGGCCGGCTACGAATTCAAGGCATCGCAGGCCGTCGATGGCGACGACTTCCTCGGCCTGGCCATCGACCAGATCAACCAGCCGCTGCTCACCGAAGAACGCCTCGACACCTGGCTAGCGCAGATCACCCCGGCACTGCTGCGATGAACCTCAATCCCTGGGCCGCGCCCAAGTCACGGGAAATCCGCCGCGTTCTCGTTTCGCTCGACGAGCGCGTCGCCAGCACCTGCGACATCGAAACCGACGCCGGCAACGATCCGCAGATCGTCACCCTGCGCCACACCGAACTCGCCAAGCTGCGCGCCCACATCTACGTGCACGGCCAGAAAGCCGGCACCTACGGCATTTTCTTCGAATACCCGCACCCGGTGCCGGGCATCCTGGAAAGCGAAGAAAACCTGCCGCTCCCCAAACTGCTCGCCAGCATCGCCCTGCATTTCGACGCCTGATCGGCGGTAACGCCAGGCCAGGCCGGGATTTCCTTTACGCCTGGGCGAAATGCTTTCAGAATGCTCGTCTCCCGCGCACGAGCAGAAAAAACACAGGGCGGTCTCAAGCAATAAGCGAAACACATTGCGCCAAAATCCGGGGGACGCCAACCAAACGACAATTGCCTCGCCAGGCTCGGCCCGAACGGTGGGGAATAAATCTGTGCTTTCCTAAGCCGTGGCCGGACCGACTTGGCACCCGGGAAGCGCAAGCACAAAAACATGCCATTGGCAAAATTACACTGCAATATCCCGCCCGAAACGCGTAAAATTCGCAGTCAATCATTTGTCATGACGCAACAACAAATGATTTACCCTCTCCGATTCCGCCAGCGAGACCCGCATGCCCCCGCTTTTCACCTCCGACACCCGCCTCTACGATTTGATCTGGCGCGCCGAAGGCGGTCCGCCCGTGGCGGTCGAAGCCTGGTGGGGCAAGGAGTGCCTCTCGGAGGGGTTTGAGTATTGCATCGACCTGCTGGCCACCGATGCCTACCTCGAACTCAAGGCTTTCCTCGGCCGTGCCGTCACCCTCAAGACCCGCCTCTCTGACGGCAGCGACTACGCCCGCAGCGGCCTTGTCCGGGCCGCGCAGAAACTGGGGGCCGACGGCGGCTTCGCCCGGTATCGCATCACGGTCGTGCCCTGGGTCTGGCTACTCAGCCGTGGCCGGCATAACCGGGTGTTCCAGGAACGTCGCGTCGTCGACATCATTGATACCCTCTTCGCCGACTACGCCGACATCGCCGCCTGGCAGTGGAGCGACGACGTCGCCACCTTCCTGGCCGATGCCCGGCCCCGCAGTTATTGTGTCCAGTACGGGGAAAGCGACTACCAATTTGTTTCCCGCCTGCTCGCCGAGGAAGGCCTCGGCTGGAAGGTCGAGGAAGACCCGGCGGCGCCGGCCGGCCATCGCCTGACGCTGTTCGCCGACAGCCGCGGTTTTCCCGAGGACATCCTGTCGCAATCGGCCAACGGCGGGCGCGGCATCCGTTTTCACCGTGCCGACTCGCAGGAAGACCAGGATGCCGTGCTCGCCTTCGGCGAACATCGCCGCCTGAAGAGTACGCTGGTCAGCACCGTCGCCTACGACTACAAGGCCAAGCAGAGCGTCGTCGCCAGCGTGCCGACCGCCGTCAAATTCGGCGGCGACCATGCGCCTCACCTGGAAAGCTACGACGATCCCGGTCTCTACGCCTTTGCCAATGCGGCGGAAGCCGAACGCTACGGCCGCCTCGCCATGGAAGCCCTGGAAGCCGGCTACCAGACCTGGCTCGGCCGCGGCACGGTGCGCAGCCTCTCACCCGGTAGCCGCCTCGACCTGGTCGGCCTGCCGGTCAACCCGGCCAAACCGGAGGATGAGCACAAGTATTCCATTACCGAAGTGATCCACGTCGGCATCAACAATCTCTCCGGCGAAGCCATCGCCGCCATCGCCGAACGCCTCGGACGGCGCCAGGTGGTCGGTGACGCCGCCGCCCTGGCCACTGGCGATGCCATCGAACCAGTGGGCGCCCCCGAGTTCGTGCCCGGCGACTTGCTCAAGCTGGCCACGGAGCGCGGTTACGGCAACAGTTTTGCCGCCCTCCACCACGCCACGCCGTGGCGGCCGCAACTGGCCGACGACACCGGCGCCCGCCTCAATCCGCGGCCGACCGCCCCCGGCCCGATGAGCGCCCTGATCGTCGGTCCCAACGGCGAAACCGCAGCGAACGGCAGCGACGAACTGTGGTGCGACGCGCTCGGCCGGGTCAAGCTCCGTTTTCATTGGCAGTTGGCGGAAACGCCGGATGATAAGGACAGTTGCTGGGTGCGCGTCCTCAGCCGGCAGGCCGGCCCGGGCATGGGCTGGCAATGGCTGCCGCGCATCGGCCAGGAAGTGCTGGTCGATTTTCTGGGAGGCGACATCGACCGCCCCTACATCATGGGCGCCCTCTACAACGGCCAGGGCGAAGGCGGCGTGCCGGCAACGCCGGGCGGCGCCGCGGGCGACAGCGACCGCTCGGTCTTCGACGCCGCCAGCGATCATCGGCCGAGCGGCCAGGGCAACCTGGCGGCCGGCAACAGCCCGGCCTGGCACGGCGCGGCGGCCGATAGCCACCACCATGCGGCGGCCCTTTCCGGTTTCAAGAGCAAGGAATTCGGCAATAGCGGCTACAACCAGTTGGTGATGGACGACACCGACCACCAGCAGCGCGTCCAGCTCAAGACCACCCAGCACGCCAGCGAATTGAACCTCGGCCACCTCATCCACCAGGCCGACAACTACCGCGGCAGCTTCCGCGGCACCGGCGCCGAACTGCGCACCGACGCCTGGGGGGCGCTACGCGGCGGACGCGGCATCACCATGAGCACCTGGGCCCACGGCACACCGGGTGCGCCCGCCGGCGATATGGCCCCGGCCATGGCCCTGCTGAAACAGGCCGAGACCCTGGCCGACACCTTGTCCCAGGCGGCCGGCACGCACCAGACAGTGAAACTCGCCGCCGCCATCGGCAGCATCGGCCCGAACCAGAGCCTCCTCGACGATACCGCCGCCCCGCTCAAGGCCCTGCACAAGGTGGCCAGCGGCATGGTCGACGGCAAGGACCAGAGCGCCGCGCTCAACGACGCCGGGCAAAAGAACATCAGCACCGGCCGCGACAAGCAACCCCACCTCACCGACCCGGCCATCCTCCAGGCGGGGAAAGCCGGCTTCGGCAACATCGCCGGCCAGAACCTGCAATTCGCCACTGGCGAAACCACCACCCTGGCCAGCGGCCAGGACAGCAACTTCGCCATCGCCGGCCAGGCCAGAATCCACAGCGGCCAAGCCATCGGCCTGCTGGCCGGGGCCATTCAACCGGGCGACGGCAACACTGGCATCAAACTGATCGCCGCCAAGGACGACATCGACCTCCAGGCGCAGAGCGACGAGATGAAATTCCAGGCGAAGAAGGATATGAAGCTGGTCTCGGCCAGCGCCAATATCGACTTCGCGGCGGTGAAGAAGGTGCATCTGGCGGTATCCGGCGGGGCGAGCATCACGATTGACGGCGGGATCGTCGTGCAGTGTCCGGGGACGATTACGATTCATGCATCGAACAAGAAGTTTAGTGGGCCGGAGAAAGGGAGCTACACGTTGCCGACTTTTCCGAAAAACGTCTGCGTCGCCTGCATGCTGGCGGCAATGAAGAGCGGTAGCCCGTTCTCGGCCCCATCGGCGGCATAGCGCAGGCCATGTATTTCGCCGTCAATCCCTGCTCTCCCGGCCTGCCGGCGCAGATGCTCTGCACGCTGGCCGAACTGCGCGAACAACATCCGGGCGTCCCGATGCATTGTTACCTGCTCATCGACGCCAGCTTCGACCAAGCCCTGCCCGGCACCTTTCCCTGGCGCCGCACCGTCGAAGGTTCGCTCTATGACGGTATGAGCCTCGAAGGGCTAAAGGAGGTCGCCCCCCACTTGTTCCGGCTTCCTGAGGACACGAATAAGCAGCAGGCCTGGCTGCAACAACTGGTCGATGCCTGCGGCGGCAAACCGATGCTGAGCATGCTGATCAGCGCCCTTCCCGCCGAACAACTGAAGCAACATTTCAAGCCCTACCTGCTGGCGCGTAGCGAGGACTCGCTCGAATGGCCTGTCCGCTGGGCCGACACGCGCACCCTGCCGGGCTTGATTGGCGCGCTGACCGACGATGAGCGCAAGCACCTGTTCTCGCCGCTTTACGCCTGGATCGCCATCGACCGGCAGGGCGAAATGATTCGCTGGCACGGCGAGGGCAATCCATACCCGGCACCGGCTGACTTTGATTGCTGGCCGCTGGATGACGCCCGCTTCAACCAATTGGTGGCCGAGGCCGAGGCGGATGCCGTATTGAGCCAGGTTGACGATCGGCGGCCTGATTTGCTGGCCCAGGGAGCGCCGGCCGACATCCACGCCAAAACGGCAAGGCAACTGGCCCTGGCGACGCGGCACAAGATCGCCGGAGCGCCAAATCGCCTGCATTTTGCGCTGCTGGGATTGATCTACGCCCCGGCCTTCGTGACCGACCCAAAAATGCAGTCAATGCTGGACAAGGTCGCCCATGGCAGCGACTACCAGGAACAACTCAAACATTTGCCACCGAACTTTTGGGCGCAGTACGTTCAAGGAAATACGCAATGAAATGGCTATTTCTATTGCTCACCATGTTGAGCCTCTCGGCCTGTGCCGGGCGGGATATTGATGACAGTGACGGTCCCTCAAGGACAGCCCCCGCACAGGTCGGCGTCGTCAACCACACTGGCAACTACATCTACTCGGCCAGCGTTGACGGAGCGGGAGGGGGAAATATGGACAGATGGGGAGCTGGCGGCGCCAGCGTCTGCTGCGCCTCCATTCCCCGTGTCTGGTATCCCGGCATGAAAGTTCGCGTGCGCTGGGATATGCCAGATGGGCATACGCATAACATCAAGGAAAAAATTGTCGAGGTGGAGAAATACGATCGCCCAGGCAGCATCTACCTACATTTTTTTCCGAATGACGAGATTCGGGTAATTGTTACAAGTATCGCCGGTTGGAGCCAAGAGCACCCCATCCCCCCTCCGGCAAAACCCGCCAACGCCAAGTAAGCCGCCATGCCGATCAAAGCTCCGCCTCACAAAGCGCCATACCCCGCCCCCGAGTTTCTGCAACACGTTGCCTCGTCACCGGAGGATTTGCTGAACCTGTGCGGCGATGCATCCCAAAATCCAATGGAGTTTTCACAATGAAATGGCTATTTCTATTGTTCACCGTGTTAAGCGTCTCGGCCTGTGCCGAGCGGGATATTTATGACAGTGACCGTCCCTCGCAAACAGCTACTGCCCAGGTCGGCGTCGTCAACCACACAGGGAATTACATCTACTCTGCGAGCGTAGATGGAGCAGGAGGGGGGGGAATGACGAGATGGGGAGCAGGAGGTGCCAATATTTGTTGCGCCACTATTCCCCGTGTCTGGTATCCCGGAATGAAAGTCAGCGTGCGTTGGGATATGCCAGATGGACATACGCATAATGTCAAAGAAAAAATCGTCGACGTGGAGAAATACGACAAACCAGGCAGCGTATACATACATTTTTTTCCGAATGAGGAGATTCGGGTAATTGTCACAAGTATCGCCGGCTGGAGCCAAGAACACCCCATCCCCCCCCCGGTTAAACCCGCCAATGCCAAGTAAGCCGCCATGCCAATCAAAGCCCCGCCTCTAAAAGCGCCGTATCCCGCCCCTGAGTTTCTGCAGCACGCGGCCTCGTCACCGGAGGACTTGCTCAACCTGTGCGGTAACGCCACCGATCTGCCTTGCCGCATCCCGGTAATGGTCGGCCTGTACTTCGATGGCACCAACAATCACATGGAGCGCGACCGCAAAGGCAAAAGGGTGCCGGTGCCGCTCGATGAGGATGAACTAAAAGCAGCCAGGGCGGTGGCGCGCAGAGAAGGCAGAGATCCTACAACCGTCGAGCCACCGCCAATAGCCGATCGACCGATGACACCGGAATTGTGCAGTCACACCAACGTGGCACGGCTTTTTCAGACTTTCCCGAGAGACAAACAAGCCAAGGGTTACCACCCGTTCTACATCCAGGGAGTTGGCACTCCCTTTCCAAAAATTGGAGAGCCAACCGAAAGCTCAGAAGGTAAGGCCTTTGCCAAGGGAGGATTACCGCGCATCGTCTGGGGGATTTTTCAGGTAATGAATGCGGTCCACATCACGCTAACAGGCGGCAAAGCCCTCTACGATGACGACGAAGTCGGCCAACTCGCCGTTCAAAACAGCCGTGAAGTCGGCCAGCCTAAATGGGATGACGAGAAGCGCCAACCGATACCGCATGAGGAATGGTTCGCGCCACACATCGCCAAGCTCAAGACCGCACTGGAAGCCAAGCCCAAACCCAGCATTCCGTCGCTGACCATCTCCGTCTTCGGCTTTTCGCGCGGCGCGGCGGAAGCTGCTACCTTCTGCCAGATTTTCGACCGCCTGCTGGACGGCGGCAAGTTGGCCGGCATTGCTACTGAAATCCAGTTTCTCGGGCTGTTCGACCTGGTTGCCTCGGTCGGCGGCTCGGCCTCGGTAGCGCGCACCATGCCGCTTCCCGATGCGCTGTTTGACGGCCATTGGGACTGGGCCAACGAGGTGCTCAAGCCCTTGCCTGGCTCCGTCAGAAAATGTCTGCACCTGATCGCCACGCATGAACTACGCATGAATTTCCCCGTGACGCAGATTGAAGGCAGCGACGAAATCTATGTTCCCGGCTCCCACTCCAATGTTGGCGGTGGCTATGGGCCAGGCGAGCAGGGCAAGAGCCGGGGTAGCCAGGCGGCGCTGCTGTCGCAGATTCCGCTCGCCTTCATGTACCAGGCTGCCCGCGAGGCCGGGGTGCCGTTGCTGCCGTTCAGCGAACTGGAACCGACCGACCAGGACGACTTCCTGGTCGACAGCAAACTGGCCCAAGGCTGGGAGGCCTACACGGCGGCGCTCGACGGCGACGGCCACTTGCTCAAGAAACACATGGAACTGTTTTACCGCTGGCGGGCGGCGTGCCTGGATACCCTGGAAAACACGGATAGTTTCAAAGCCGCCAGCGCCCAGAACAAGGAGGATCTGAGCTCGGCGAACAAGGCGCTGGCGGGTGATCTGGAGGCTTTGCGCTACCGCCGTGACACACCTCCGGCACTCCCTGGCGACCAGCCTCAGTCATCACCCTACAGCAGCAAGGACAGAAACCGCATGAACCAGTGGCATCGCACGCGGGCGATGGCACGCGAATCGCTCGATAGTTGGGAGCGTTTCGCACTGACCTTCTTCGACAACCCCACTCCGTTGCCGCGGGCAGTGGAAGCCTTTTTCGACGAGTACGTGCACGACTCCTTTGCCACCTTCTACTACGCCGGGGCAGTGACGGAGTACGACAAGCGGGCCAAGGTCAAGGAGGTCATGAAAAAGAAGCCGGAACAACGCAACAAGTTTGAAACCAAGGTCGCCGATGTCACGAACCGGACCGAGGAAGCCAAGCGCAAGCGGGAGGCCGGCGAAGCCCTGAATGCCGATGAGATCGATCTCTTGAAGACAGCCGAGGGCGGTACTCCCTATCCCATCATGACCGATGCCGAGGCGGATCAGATGTCATCGGGCAAGGAAAAAGCCGTCTTCCTGCAAACCGACTCCCGGCGCGAGGGCGGTGGTCACATCATCCGCCGGGGCTATTACCCGCACACGGGCTTTTTTATACGGCGCAGCAAACATGAAGAACAACTTGAAGAAGCCCCGAATCCGCGAGCGATGACCCCGGCCCAGAAAAAGGCTGCCGCAGCCAACGCCGACGCCGCCGACGAAAACGCCCCCCGCGAGCTTGTCTGGAGCGACAACCTGCGAGTCGATACTCGTCTGTCTCAGGTAGAGCACGCCTAGCAGACGGCGGCGGTTATATTCCGCCCATAGCGGGGCCGGCGCCTCGGCGGCAAAAAGGATTTCTGAGGCGGACGACCGATCTGGCCGATCTTAGCCGCCACTTCGTCGGCAAATTCACGCACAGTGACTATCCCTGTCAGATTGCCGACACCGTTGTATCGTTAACGACATAACGATCAACACAACCCGACAAAACAGCAAGAAAACCCCGCTTTAGTTTTGGCATGGCTTTTGCAGAGGCATGAATACCGTTATATACAACTATATATCTTGCCATGAAAGACAACACGCAAACCCCCTCCTGCCGGCTTCCCGCGGGAAGCCGCACAAAGGGCCGCAAAGGCCATGCTGACGGCGCGCCAGCCTGGCTTCGTCATCTTCCTGGCGAGTGGCGGCAGGCCATCGAGGCGCCACTCTATTTCGAGCAATACAGCGAATACGAAATCAGCGCCGAACGCGCCGTCGGTTACGACGCCGACGACCGGCCCTGCTTCACCACCCACCGTTTTCTGCTGACCCGACTGGTTTCCGATGACGACGAGGAGTTTTACGAAGTCGTCACCTATGCCGAGGAGATGGCCGCCTGGCGCCTGCGCGACGAACGCTGGCTGGTCTTCCGCCGCAACAGCGCCGACCAGGGCGGACAGCCACGCAGCTTCTACGCCTTCAGCACCGTCATGCCACGCTGAAACAGCAGCTCTTTGCTCAACAACATCAAACAGGGGGGAACACCATGCCGAACAACATCAACTTGTCAAAATACCGAAAATCCCCGGCCGATTCAGCCGGGCAGCGAGGCGCCGGGACAAGTGCCCGCCAGCACCCATTTCTTCGACGTCCGCTGGCGCTATTCCTGGCCGCGCTCGGGCTGGCCACTGCCAACCCGGCCGCAGCCGGCGACGACCAGGTATTCGCCCTGGGCGAAGTGCGCGTCGTGGCCACGCCGGACGACGAAGAAAGCTTGGGCTCGACCCGGATCGACCTGGAAAGCATGCGCCAAAACAACCGCAATACCGTCGGCACGGCGCTGGAGATGGCACCCGGCGTCAATGCCAGCCGCTTCGGGGCGCGCAATGAACAGACCGTCTATGTGCGCGGCTTCGATTCGCGCCAGGTACCGCTGTTCGTCGACGGCATCCCGGTCTATGTACCATATGACGGCTATGTCGACCTGGCGCGCTTCACCACCTTCGACCTGTCGCGCATCGAGGTGGCCAAGGGTTTCAGTTCCATGGTCTATGGCCCGAACACGCTGGGCGGCGCGATCAACCTGATCAGCCGGCGGCCAGGCAAGGCTTTCGAGGGCGAGGTCGGCGGCGGCTTCAGCTTCGACAGCAAGGGGGAAAACAACGGCTACCACGGCTATACCAATGTCGGCACCAACCAGGGCATGTGGTACGCCCAGTTCAGCGCCTCCTACGCCGACCAGGACTATTACCGCATTCCCGACAGCTATACCGCGACGGCCGGCGAGGACGGCGGCAAGCGCAACAACAGCTACAGCAGCGACCGCAAATACAACCTCAAGCTCGGCCTGACGCCCAATGCCACCGACGAATACGCCATCAACTACATCAACCAGCACGGCACCAAGGGCACACCGCCCTATGCCGGCAGCGTCGCCGACGTCCAGTTGCGCTACTGGCAATGGCCATACTGGGACAAGGAGAGCATCTATCTGCTGACCAATACGGCCATCGGCGAGCATCGCATCAAGTTCCGCGCTTATCACGATATTTTCCGCAACTCGCTGTCCATTTATAGCAACGCAAGCTACACCACCCAGCCGGCCAAATCCCCCCGAAGCTGGTACGACGATTACACCGACGGTTTCAGCGCCGAGGGCGATTTCCGCCTGGCCGCCAGCAACCAGCTCAAGGTCGCCTATCACTTCAAGGAAGACGTACACCGCGAACACAACCTGGGCGAGCCGATCCGCCGTTTCCGTGACCAGACGCAATCCTTCAATATCGAAGATGTGCAGCAACTGGGCGAACGCCTGTCGCTGGTCACCGGCCTCGGTTACGACCAACGCAAGACGCTCGACGCCCAGGACTACAACAGCACGACCAAGGTCATCTCGGATTTCCGCAAGGCCGACAACGACGCCACCAACGCCCAGGCCGGCCTGCTTTACAAGGTTTCCGCCAGCGGCCGGCTACAGGCCAGCATCGCGCAGAAAAGCCGCTTCCCGACCATCAAGGAGCGCTATTCGTACAGGCTGGGCACAGGCATTCCCAATGCCGACCTCAAGACAGAAGAAGCCGTGCATTACGAACTCGGCTACAGCGACCGCATCACCAGCAGCCTGCTCGGCGAGGTCCGCATTTTCCACAGCGACATCGACAACCTGATCCAGCAGGTCAAAGTCCCTTCCACCGCCTGCGGTTCGACCACCTGCCTGCAAAGCCAGAATGTCAGCAAGGCCAGTGCCGACGGCCTGGAACTCTCGCTCAATGGCGAACTGCTGCGCAATGTCGACATCGCCACCAGCTACAGCTACCTCGACCGCCGCAACCGCAGCGGCGATGGCCTGTTCCTGACCGACACCCCGCATCACAACCTGTTCGCCGCGCTGACCTGGCACGCCACCGGCGCCCTGGCCCTGAGCACCAGCGTCAACGCCATGTCACGCCGCTACTCGTCGAGCGATGGCAAGCAGATCGCTCCGGCTTTTGCCGTCGCCAACCTGAAAGCCAGCTACCGCTTCGCCAACGGTCTGACCCTGGAAGCCGGCATCAGCAACCTCTTCGACCGGCTCTACTACGTCGCCGAAGGCTACCCGGAAGCCGGTCGGACCTACTTTACCCAGTTCAATCTACCCCTGTGAGGTCCATCATGAGCGATCAAACGAATTTTTCCCCGCTCCGCCGCCGCCTGCTGCTCGCTCTCGGCGCCACACCCGGCCTGCTCGGTGCCCCCCTGCCGGCCATCGGCAAGACGCGCGAGCGCCAGCCCGTGGTCGTCGTCACCAGTTACAACGACGAGGTCTTCTCGCGTTTCGAGGCGGCTTTCGAGAAGGCCCATCCGCAATACAGGCTGCAACTGGTCTGGCGCATGCCGCACGACGCCCTGCCCTATTTGCGCCAGCCGCAGCAGGGCGGCGCCGATATGTACTGGAGCGCCTCGCCGCGCACTTTTGCGGCACTGGCCGCCGAGGGCGCCTGGCAGCCGCTCGGCATCGAGCGCAGCGGCCTGCCGGAAAACATCGGCAAGGCCCGCCTGGCCGATGCCGACGGCCTCTATACGGCGACCGAGATGGCCGGTTACGGTTTCATTCTCAATCCCGGCGCCCTGGCCAAACTCGGCCTCGCCGTGCCGCAGGACTGGACGGACCTGACCGCGCCGGCCTGGGCCGGCCAGTTGGTCATGCCGATTCCGTCGCGCGTCGGCTTCGCCCCGGTCATGGTCGACATCCTGCTCCAGGCCTATGGCTGGGAGAAAGGCTGGGCGGTGTGGAGCGCCATCGCCGGCAATGCCGGGTCACTGATGGACCGCGGCTCGACTTTCGTCACCGATGAGGTGGCCAGCGGTCGCCGGGCGCTCGGCCTGTCGATCGACTTCTTCGCCGTCGCGGCCATTGCCAACGGCGCGCCGCTGCGCTTTGCCTACCCGGCGCACAGCGGCATCAACCCGGCCCACCTCGCAATCACCAAAAGCGCCAGCAACCCGGCCGGCGCCCGCGCCTTCGCGCAATTCGTGCTGGCCGCGAACGGCGGCCAGAAAATCATCACCCATCGCGAAATCCACAAGCTGCCGGTGCGCCCGGCGGTCTATCGCGACTTGCCGGCCGATTACTTCAATCCCTTTGCCGCGGCGGAAAAAGGCGTTTTCGACTACGACGGCGATCTCACGCGCCAGCGTCTCGGCCTGCTCAGCGCCCTGTTCGAGCAGATGCTGATCCGCCAGCACGACGAGTTGACCGCCCTGTGGCAACGCCTGCACCACGCCGAAGCGGCCGGCAAAAACGTCGGGGCCGCGCGCAAATTGCTCGAAAGCCCGCTGATCAGCGCCGCCGAAGCCGACGACCCAGCCCTGCAACGCCCCTTCCGCAACCAACTGGAAGGTGCAGAGCCGGGCGCCGCCGGGGCTATCGAGCAGCGCTGGCGGGAACGCAGCCAGGCCAACCGGGCCGCCGCCGAACGGCTGCTGCAACAGATGGGAGCCTGAGCATGATCCGCCAACCATTGAGTCTTTTGTTGCTCGCCGGCCTGTTCGGCGCCCTGGTCGGCAGCGCGCGCGCCGCCGACGTTTCGGCCGCCACTGCGGCCACAGCACCGGCCGAATCCGCCGCCCTGCGCGAAGCCTATACCCAGCCCCTGCCCGGCCTGGGCGAAAAGGAGCGCGCCCTGTTCTTCCGCGGCCGCAGCATCTTCCGGCAAAGCTGGGTAGTCGCCCCGGCCGCTGACAAGGCGGCCGGACTGGGCCCGCTCTACAACCGGCTGTCGTGCATTTCCTGTCACCAGAAGAACGGCCGTGGCCGCTCGCCGGATGGCCCCGACGAACGCCTGCTCTCGATGCTGGTGCGCCTCTCGGTGCCCGGCCAGGCGGCAGACGGCGGCCCACTGCCGCACCCGGTGTACGGCAGCCAGCTCAACGACGAGGGCATCCCCGGCGTGCCAGCCGAAGGGCGGGCGGCGATCCGCTGGCAGGAACTCCGGCCGCAAACCCTGGCTGGCGGCGAAAAAGTGTCGCTGCGCCGGCCGCGGGTCAGTTTCGAGAACATGGCCTACGGCCGCCCTGGCAAGATGCTCCATTCGCTACGCGTCGGCCAGCCGGTCTATGGCCTCGGCCTGCTCGAAGCCGTGCCGGAAGCGACGATTCTCGCCCTGGCCGCCGAGACCAAGCCGGATGGCGTCAAAGGCAGCGTCAATCGGGTCTGGGATGCCGCGGCGCAACGCACGACGCTCGGCCGCTTTGGCTTCAAGGCCAACATGCCCAACCTGCGCCAGCAAAGCGCCGGGGCCATGCTCGGCGACCTCGGCATGACCTCCTCGCTGTTCCCGGGCGAGAACTGCACGCCGGCCCAAAAAGCCTGCCGCGCCGCACCCTCCGGCGGCCACCCGGAACTGCCCGACGCCGACCTCGATGCCCTCGAGTTCTACCTCGCCAACCTCGCCGCCCCACCGCGCCGCAATGCCGACAATGCGCAGGTTCGCCAGGGCGAGCAGTTCTTCGCCGAAGCCGGCTGCGCCGCCTGCCACCGGCCGACGCTGCAAACCGGCCCGAGCCAGCGCTTCCCGCTGACCGCCAACCAGCCGATCGCACCCTATACCGACCTGCTGGTGCACGACATGGGTCAAGGCCTGGCCGACGGCCGCCCCGATTACCAGGCCAGCGGCCGCCAGTGGCGCACGCCGCCACTGTGGGGCATCGGCCTGGTGCCGCTGATCAACGAGCACAGCCAGTACCTGCACGACGGCCGCGCCCGCAATCTGCAGGAAGCCGTGCTCTGGCATGACGGCGAAGCGAGGGCTTCCCGCCAGCGCTATGCCGCGGCGCCGCCGGAGAAGCGCCAGGCACTGCTCGCCTTTTTGCAAGCACTTTAAACAAAGGATTTCCGGGCGGTTTCGCCAGCCGCCCGGCAGACAAACAACAAACCGGCGAAAACAAGGGGAATATCGATGGGGAATACCGCCAATACCGTACCGTCACTGAGCAGAATCGCGCTCGCCCTGTCGGCTGCGTTATGCGCCAACTCAAGCCACGCCGGGGAATCTGCCAAGGACCAGATCCTGGAGACGGTCAGCGTCACCGCCAGCAAGGAAGGCCTGACGCAACCGGATTCTTCCACACCATCGACCGTCTACCAGGTCGACCGCGAAAGCATGCGCCTGCTCGACACGCCGGGCGGCACCAACCCCTATACGGCACTCGCTGAAATTCCCGGCGTCAAGGTCAGCACGGCCGACGCCTACGGCCTCGACAACATGCGCGGCGGCCAGAAAGGCTTGCGGGTGCGGGGTGAGGTCAGCACGCACGGCGTCGCCGGGACGCTCGAAGGGGTATCGCTGGGCGGTCCGGGACCCGGCCCCGGCTACCTTTTCCTGTTCGACAAGGAAAACATTGCCCGCATCACTTTTGCCCAGGGCGCCGTTTCGCCCGACCGCCCCGGGCTGTTCAACGTCTATGGCGCGATCAACAGCGAGTTGCTGTGGCCGCGCGCCACTGCGCATGCCGATGTTTCCTACAGTACCGGCTCGAACAATTTCCAGCGCGCCTTCGTCCGCCTCGACAGCGGCCAATTCAGCACGGGCACGGCCTTTTTCCTGTCGGCTTCGGAGACCTCGGCCGACAAATGGCGCGGCTACGGCGAGGCCCCCGCCAGCCGGAAAAATATCGAATTCGCCATCCAGCAAACGACCGGCGACCTCAGACTCAGATTGCTGCTGGCCCACAACGAGCAGGAACAGCATGCCTACAAGGCGCTGACCTACGCCCAGGCCACCAATCTCGACACCTATCGCAAGTACGACTACAGCAACAACCCGGCCACCTCCGACTACTACGGCTTCAACCGCCAGGATTTCACCAACCAGGCTGCGCTGGCCGAAATCGACTACGACTTCTCGCCGACCACCTCGCTGAGCATCAAGCCCTATTACGCCAGGGAAGAGGGCAACTACCTCTACGCCTCGTCCGAGACCGACAGCACCCAGGTTCAGAAATGGCTGATCGACCACACCACCTACGGCATCGCCAGTGAACTGCGCACGACGCTGGCCGACACCTTGTTCAAACTCGGCTATTCCTGGACCTCAACCGAGCCACCCGGCCCGCCGACCACCCGCAAACAGTACCGCGTTACCGGCGGCCAGTTGGTTTTCCAGCAATGGGCGCTGCTTTCCAGGGTCGTCGACCGTTACGAGTTCTCCAACACTTACCTGACGGCCGAACATCGCTTCGGCCGGCTGCAGGTCAATGGCGGGGTGCGCTACGCCGAGCAGAAGCTGCCCGCCATTGACGCCTACCGGGCAATGGCCGCCACGGCCGGGGCCACCTGGGATGTCTCGGCCGACGCCGCCATCGCCCGCGCCGTCAAGGACCCGACGCGCAGTGTCAGCAGCCGCGACTTTGCCAGCTGGCTGCCACAGGCCGGTCTGTCGTACAGCATCAGCGAGGCCGTCGAAGTGCATGCCAGCCTGGGCAAGAACATCGGCGCGCCGTCCTTTGACGCCTTCAACCAGCCGCTCGCCGGCACCTTCACCAGCAGCCAGCAATACTGGGATCAGCTCAAGCCGGAAACCTCGACCAGTCTTGATCTCGGCGCGCGCTTGCGCTTCGGCAGCATCTACCTTGACCCGACCATCTACTTCTCGCGCTCGAACAACAAGGCGGTCAGCGTGTACAGCCCGGCGACCACCAAGGTGTATTCACAGAACGTCGGCAAGACCGAGGGCAGCGGCTTGCAGCTCGCCGCCGGCTGGAAACCCATGGCCAGCCTGCAACTGTTCTCGGCGCTCTCGTACAGCCGCTCGACTTTCCGCGAAAACGTGCTGACCACGGGCGGCGCCGTGCTGCCGGTCGATGGCAAGCAGTTGCCCGACGTCCCCGAATGGATGGGCAATATCGGCGCCGCCTGGCAACACGGCGGGTGGACCGTCGTGCCGGTCGTCCAGTACGTCGGTTCGCGCTGGGCGACCAGCAACTACGACCAGAAGATCGACGCCTACAGCACCACCGACCTGACCGTCACCTACGGCAGCAAGGGCATCTGGGGTAGCTGGGACGTCTCGCTCGCCGCGCTCAACCTGTTCGACCGCAAGTACATCGGCCAGGTCAGCACCAGCGAAATCAACACCTCGACGAGCGGCGCCATCTATTACCCGGGGGCGCCGCGCACCCTGGTCGCCACCCTGCGCCTCGGCTTCTAGGAGAAAACCATGCAACGCCAACTATTTGCCCTGCTCGCCGGCCTCTGTCTCGTCGTTACCGTCCAGGCCCGCGAAATCACCGACATGGCCGGGCGCAAGGTCAATGTGCCGGACAAGATCGAGCGCGTCTTCGGCTCGGCGCCGCCGCTCAACGTGCTGCTCCACGCCGTCGCGCCGGAAAGCATGCTCGGCCTGAGTTTTCCCGTGACCGAGGAAAACAAGGCCTTCTTCCCGCCCCGGCTGCAGACGCTGCCGGTGGTCGGCGGCATTTTCGGCATGGGCCAGCAGATGAATCCCGAGGTCGTGCTCGCCATGAAGCCCGACATCGCGCTTGCCTGGAAGAGTCCCTTCATCGACCAGGCAAAGATCGAGGGTGCTTTTGCCAAGATCGGCGTACCGGTCGTCTTCATCCAGCTCGACGTCCTCGCCGACTGGCCGGACGCACTGCGCTACACCGGGCAACTGCTCGGCCACGAGAAAATGGCCGAAGCCCAGGCGCAATACATCGAACTGCGCCTGGCGAAAGTTGCCAAGGCGATCAAAGCCATTCCCGAGAACCAGCGGGTCAAGGTCTATTACGCCGAAGGCCCGGACGGCCTGGCCACCGACTGCCACCGTTCCTTCCACACCGAAGCCATCGAGCTGGCCGGCGGCTACAACGTCTATCGCTGCGAACCCAAGGATCACATGGGCATGGAGCGGATCAGCCTGGAACAGGTCCTGACCCTGGCGCCGGAGATCATCGTCACCCAGGAACCGGGCTTTGCCGCCGCCGTGCGCAACGAAGCCCGCTGGCAGGGTGTGCCGGCGGTCAAGAACGGGCGCATCTACGTCGTGCCGCGCTGGCCGCACAACTGGGTGGATCGCCCGCCCTCGATGATGCGCGTGCTCGGCGTGCAGTGGCTGGCCAACCTGTTCTACCCCAAGGCCTACCCGCTCGACCTGCGCCGCGAAACGCGCGAGTTCTACCAGCTATTCCTCGGCACCGCCCTGAGCGATGCCCAGCTCGACAACCTGCTCAAGCCGGCCCGCCACTGATGTCCCGACCTGATCGCCGCTCTGTGCCAAGCGCAACCCAGTTTTCTCTCCCGCTCTTGAGCGTTATCCGCCGCCTCCCCGGAGGTGGCGGACTTTTTTCTCGCCCGAACCGAGCCCGCACCCTGCCTTTCTCCCCGCCGTTCAATGCCGCCAATCCCCCTGGAGATGACCATGTGTCAGCACGCCCCTCATACCACTGAGACCACGCCCGCCGCTCCGCACGCCTGCGGTTGCAGCACCCCGGCAGAAACGCAGCAGATGGCACCCGGCGAACGTCCGGTGCATTCCCTGCGCGAAGCCCTGCAGACCGACGAGCACATCCGCACGGTCGGCGCCGGGCACGATCTCAATTTCCCGCCGGTTCCCTTTCCCTCGCTGCGCGTCATCCGCAGCGCCGGCGAGGCCCTGATCCGCGCCCTGGTGACCCAACACCACGACCTGCTGCGCGCCTCGCCGATTGCCGGGCTCTACCCGGCCGACGCGGAGAAATTCGCCGAGGCGGTCAAGCGCTCCGCCGATTTCATCGCCGAGGCCTGCGGCGGCAGCGCCCAATACACGCCGGTGCGCGGCATCACTTGCATGCGGACCCGGCATTTCCCCTTCACCATCGACGAGAGCGCCCGTGAAACCTGGCTCGGCCTGCTCTGGCAAGCGCTGGAGGAAAGCGGCTTTCCGCTCGATGTGCGCGAGGAATACTGGAACTGGCAGGAAGCGATGTCGATCCGCATGGTCAACCGGCGCACCGGCAAGGAACAGCCGGCGCGTTTCGCCTACGCGACGATGCCGACCGGCAGCAAAGCGGCCGCGGTTCCGGCCTGAGACCGGCCAGAAAAAATGAAGCCCCAGGCCGCCCGATGACAGCCGACGCCCGGCTCATCTTTGCTGCCCGCCCGGCGATCTCGCGGCCGGCCGGCCTGGCCTTTGTTTTCTCCCTGCTGGTGCATGGCGCCGCCATCGCCGCTCTACTGGCACAGGGCCTGTTCGCCCCGCCGCCGACACCGCCCGTCCCCCTTGAAATCACCTGGCTTGCCCCGGAAACAAACTTGTCGCCCCAGCCCATCACCACCCCCGCCACCCCGCCGCACCACGCCAGCGCCAAGCCCAAACCGCTCCCGGTCCGGACCGCACAACTCATCACTGCTGCCCGCAGCGAGCCCGACGAAACTCGGCCCGTCAGCGCCCCGCCGGCCGTACCGGTCGAAGCAGCGCCCGCCGCGGGGCCGCTCCTGGCGAGCCAATCAAACAATCCGCCCGCAGCAGCAGCGGCAAGCGCCCCGGCCGCGCCGCCCACCCCGGCCCGCTTCGAGGCCGCCTACCTGCGCAACCCGGCCCCGGTCTACCCGGCGGAAAGCCGGCGGCGCGGCGAAGAGGGCCGAACCCTGCTGCGTGTCCGCGTCCTCGCCGACGGTTCGCCCGAGGAAATCCTGCTGCATCTCGGTTCCGGCTTCGAGCGCCTCGACCAGGCGGCGATCGACGCCGTCCGCCGCTGGAAATTCGTGCCGGCGCAGCAGGGCGGCAGCGCCATCGCCGCCTGGGTCATCGTGCCGATCCAGTTTTCCTTGCGGGGGATCGGCTAATGTTGCCGCGTTCCGAGCGCTGGTCGCTGTTCGGCCTGAGCCCCGTGCTAATCATCGTCGTCGCGCTGGCCATGCTCGGCGCACTGTGCATCGGCCGTTACCCGCTGCCGGTGCATGACATCCTGCGTTTTCTCGGCGCCAGCCTGGGCCTCGGCGACATGCCGGCGGCCGAGTACGACACGCTGTACAACCTGATCGTGCGCATCCGCCTGCCGCGCGTGCTCGCCGCCGTGCTGGTCGGCGCTTCGCTGTCGACGGCCGGCGCCGCCTTCCAGGGCGTTTTCCGCAATCCGCTGGTTTCGCCCGGCCTGCTCGGCGTGCTCGCTGGTTCGGCCTTCGGCGCCGCGCTCGGCATCCTGCTCGGCCTGCCCTGGGCCAGCGTCCAGATCCTGACCTTCGCCATGGGCGTTGCCGCCGTCGGCCTCGGTGTCGGCATTGCCGGGCTGTTTCGCGGCGGCGGTATCGTCATGATGGTGTTGGGCGGCATCGTCAGCGGTGCGCTGTTCACCTCGCTGCTGTCGATGGTCAAGTACGCCGCCGATCCCTACAACCAGTTGCCGGCCATCGTCTATTGGCTGATGGGCAGTCTGGCCATGGCCGATCTCGGCCAGGTCGGTGCGCTGGCCGTGCCGATGCTGCTCGGCATCGGCCTGCTGGTCGCCCTCGGCCGGCCGCTCGATGCGCTGACCATGGGCGACGACGAGGCGCGTTCGCTCGGCGTCCCGGTGCGCAGCATCCGCTACACGATCATCATCCTGAGCACGCTGATCTCGGCGATGACCGTCTCGCTGGCCGGCATGATCGGCTGGGTCGGCCTGATCGTGCCGCACATCGCCCGCCTGCTGGTCGGCCCCGGCAATGCGCTGCTGTTGCCGACAAGCGCCGCGATCGGTGCCTGCTTCCTGCTCGCCTCCGATGGCCTGAGCCGCACGCTGACGACGACGGAAATCCCCATCGGCATCGTCACCGAACTGATCGGCATCCCCGGTTTCCTGCTCGTCCTCGGGCGCGCCCGCAAAGGCTGGTTATGAGTGACCCAACCCTGTCTGCCAGCCAGATCCGCCATGCCTACCGCGGCCGGACGGTCTTGCACGACGCCAGCCTGGAACTGGCGCCCGGCCAGGTGGTCTCGCTGCTCGGCGCCAACGGGGCCGGCAAGAGCACGCTACTGCGCATCATTCTCGGCCTGCTGCCGCCGCAGGGCGGCGAGGTCCGCCTGGGCGGCCGGCCGCTGCGCGACTATCCGCGCCGCGAACTGGCCGGCCACCTGGCCTACGTGCCGCAAGTCCATGCCACGCCCTTTCCCTACAGCGTACGCCAGGTGGTGCTGATGGGGCGCCTGCCGGCGACCGGCCTGTTCGCCGCCCCCGGCCACCAGGACCGGATGATTGCCGAACAGGCGCTGGCCCGGCTCGGCATCGGCCATCTGGCCGAGCGCCCGTATACCGAGATTTCCGGCGGCGAGCGGCAGATGGCGCTGATCGCCCGCGCCCTGGCCCAGGGCAGCCGGCTGCTGATCCTCGACGAACCGGCAACCGGCCTCGACTACGGCAACCAGATCGCCCTGCTCGACCTGCTGCGCAGCCTGGCCGCCGAAGGCTACGGCATCCTCAAGACGACCCACCATCCCGACCACGTGCTGGCCAGTTCGGACCGCGTCGCCATCCTCAAGGACGGCCACATCATCGCCGACGGCCCGCCGGAAAACGTCATGAGCGCGGCGCTGCTCTCCGACCTGTACGGCGTCGCCATCGCCCCGACCCGCCTGCCCGACGGACGACTGGTGATCCTTCCCGCCGCCGACCGCGCTAGGCGCCCGCCATCCGCCGCGCCGATATTCCCATCCACTTTGGAGCTTTCCGCATGAAATCTCTCCCTATTGCCGGCTTCGCCGTCTTGATTGGATCAGCCCCCGGCGCCACTATCGCCGTCATCCTTCATCGCCAGTGAGCCCACCATGCCCCAGTTCGCCCTCTTCGCCAATTTCGAAAACCCGTTCAACGACACCGCCCGCGCCCTGCGCGAATCGGTGGACAGCATCGTGCACGCCGAACAACTGGGCTTCGAGCAGGTCTGGCTGACCGAACACCATTTCAACGCCTTCAGCGTCAGTGCCTCGATTCTGCCGCTGCTCGCCTATCTGGCGGCGAAAACCAGCCGCATCCAGCTCGGCGCCGGCGCCGTGCTGCTGCCCTTCCACGAGCCGATCCGCGTCGCCGAAGACCTGGCCACCATCGACGCCTTGTCGGATGGCCGCCTGCTGCTCGGCGTCGGCCGCGGCGGACCTTTCCCCGAGCAGTTCCGCAATTTCGGGGTCGCCACGGAAGACAGCCGCGACATGCTCTTTGAAGGCCTGGAACTGGTCGAAAAACTGCTGGCCGGCACCGCCGTCGAACATGCCGGAAAACATTATCGCCACGAAAATCTGTCGGTCTATCCGCGCCCGGTGCGCGGCAGCCTGCCGACCTGGCTGGCCAGCCTCAATGAAGACAGCCTGCAACTCGCCGCCCGCCGCGGCTACGGCCTGATGGGCGCCTCGGCGGCGCCGGTGGCGCGGCTGCGCGCAGCACTGGAGCGCTTCAACGCCCTGGCGCCGGTGGCGCCGCAGCCCTTCATCGTCGCCCGCTACCTGCTCTGTGGCGAACAGTACGCCGCGGCGCGCGCCGAGGCGATGCCCTTCATCCGCGATTTCGGCGCCAACATGCGCTCGGTCATGCAGCGCTTTCCCGCGCCGCCGGCCTTGCAGCCGTTCGGCCAGGACGCCAGCGCCTTTACCGAAGACAGCCTGCTGGCCAATGCCATCGTCGGCGACCCGGCGGCCTGCATCGACCAGTGCCTGGCCTTGCAGGCCGAACTCGGGCCGCACATCCTGCTGCTCAAACCGGCTTCCTACGAGCCACCAACCAATCGCCGTTCGCTCAGCCTGTTTGCCGAACGCGTCCGCCCCGCCCTGTCCTGAAATCTTTTGGAGAATCCCATGTGCCAGTCCGCCCCCCCAATTCCCCCAATTTCCCCGAGCAACCCGCCGGCCCACGTCTGCGGCTGTGGCGGCCACGGCGCCAGCGCCACACCGGAAGTCGGCCGCCGGGTGCCGGCCAGCCATGAAATGGCCATGCCGGAAGTGCCCTTCCCCTCGCCGCGCGTTCTCGCCGTGGCCGGGGCCGACGGCCTGCGCCGCCTGGTCCGCCATCACCACGGCCTGCTCCGGCAGAGTGCCATCGGCCACCTGTTTGCCGCCGACGATGGCGAATTCGCCGCCCTGGTCGAGCGCATTGCCGATTACGTCGTCGAAGTCTGCGGCGGCCCGACGCTGTTTACCCCGGCGCACGGCAACATCTGCATGCGGACCCGACACTTTCCCTTCAGCATCACCGAACGGGGCCGCGAAATCTGGCTGGAAAAGCTGTTCCAAGCGATGGAGGAAAGCGACTTCCCGGCGGAATTGCAGGAAGAATACTGGGCCTGGATGGAGCCCTTCACGGTACGCATGATCAACCGGCGGACAAGCAAGGCGCAACCCGTCCATCTCCCCTATGCCCTGGCCCGCGCCCGTTTCTCCGGCATGCCCCGGCAATGAACCTAGAAAACGCAATTGAACCGCGGAGACGCAGAGGTAAAACAAAGGCTTGCCAGGATTATTCGGCACACCTTCTGGGTGAGCCGAATAATGTTGCAAGCTACTGTATTAACGTTTTTCTCTGCTCCTTTGCGACTCTGCGGTAAGGTTTTTAGAATGAAACGCCGCTCCTGGCTGCATACCTGCTCGGCCGACAGGGCCAGGCCGACCTGCAGGCCGGCGGCCCTTGGGTTTTTCCGAGAATAATCGATGTCGCCGAATGAGCCGCCCGGCGGGCGCCTCTAAGAAAGCCTGGCCCGGACCATGGCCCTGGACACCCGCGCGGCCATGACCCGCATCGGCTTGGTCAACCAGCCGGAAACGCCCTGATCGGTTTATCCCCCACGCCATCCAGGGTTCTTCGGGCACAGCAATTGCACCGTATCCGTCAGCCAACCGGAATTCGCCGTATTTCCCTGCCCGGCGGGCGGGGAAGCGGCGTGTCGACTGGGCAATTCCGGCGCAGTTGCGCCATAAATGCGCAATCGGAAAACTGACTCGAACAAGGGGAAAGCGGTGCGCGACTGGTGCTACAACGGCTTCTTGGCTCTCTTCCTGCTGCTCGCCCTGAGCGGGGCAAGGGCCGGCGAACTCGGCAAAGCCGAAATCGCCCGCCGCTTTCCGCCGCCCGTGCAGGTCGGCGACAAACTGACCACGGTACCGGCCTGGCCGCTGACCAGCGAACTGACGCCGGATGCCGGGCCGCTCGGCTATGTCTTCGAGTCCATCGACCTGGCGCCGATCCCGGGTTTCGAAGGAACGCCCTTCAATCTATTGATCGCGATCGACGCCCGGGGCAATTTCACCGCCGTCGAAGTGCTCCGCCAGCATGAACCGGTCTTCCTTTCCGGACTGGGCGAAGGGCCGTTGCAGGCTTTCGTCCGCCAGTACGAAGGACACAATCTGAAGCAGGCGATCAGCATTTCCAATCCCTACGGCGGGCGCCATCAGCCGACGGCCGGCGGCGGGCGGGTCGTCCTCGACGGCGTCACCAAGGCGACGGCCTCCATCCATGTCGTCAACCAGACGGTCCTCAGCGCCGCCCTGGCCGTCGCCCGGGCCCAGCTCGATCTCGCCATCCCGGGCCGCACAGCACCCGCCGCCCAGGTCCGCAGCGAGCTCTTCGCGGCCAAGGATTTCGCCGCTCTGCTGCAGGCCGGCGAGATTGTCCATCAGCGCTGGAGCAACGCCGAGATCGAAGCACTTTTCGCCGGCAGCGACGGGGCCGCCCTCGACGCGGTCGGCAATGCCGACCCGGCCGGCGAGTTCATCGATCTCTACCTGGCCTACCTGAATGCGCCAACGCTGGGCCGGGCCTTGCTGGGCGACGCCGCCTACGGCGACCTGATGCGCCGCCTGGAACCGGGCCAGAGCGCCTATTGGCTGGCCGCCAGCGGCCGTCAGGGGCTGCTCGAGGCGGATTTTGTCCGCGGCACGACGCCGGCCCGACTGACCCTGAGCCAGGACGGCGCCCCGCTCGAAGCCCGCGACGCCGATCTGGATTTCCCGCCACCGCCCGGAGCACCGCCCTTCAATAGTCTGTTGATCCTCAAGACACCGGCCTTCGCGGCGCTTGATCCGGGACGCGGGGTCAATCTCAAGCTGGAAGTCGTACGCGAAAAGGGACAGGTCTATCCCACCGTCTTTCGCCAGAACCTGAGCCTCGACTACACGCCGCCGGCCGGCTATTTCATCTGGCCGCCGACGCCGCTGCCGGAATGGCTGGTCGCCTGGCAGGCCCACTGGCCGGACCTGGCGCTCATCGGCGTCGCCCTGGCCGGACTCTCCGTCGTGCTGTGGCGGCCACGCTGGCTGGCCATGGAGCGCCGGCGCCTGCAAATTTTTCGCCTCGGCTTCCTGGCCTTTACCCTGGTTTTCATCGGCTGGCACGCCCAGGGGCAGCTTTCCATTGTCCAGCTTACGGGGGCCGTGAAGACCCTGCGAGCCGGTCAGGGTCTGGGCAGTTTCCTGTTCGACCCGGTCTCCCTGTTGCTGATCGCCTTTACGCTGCTCTCCTTCTTTATCTGGGGACGCGGCACCTTCTGCGGCTGGCTCTGCCCCTTTGGCGCCCTGCAGGAATTCGTCGGACTGGCCGCCCGCCGCCTGAAAATCAGGAAGCGCCACCTGCCGCCGCGACTGGAAGCGCGGCTGGAGCAGGGGCGCTATGCGCTGCTCGGCGGCCTATTGCTCGCCGCGCTGCTAGCCCCGCACTGGGCGGAAAAACTGGTCGAACTCGAACCCTTCAAGACCGCCATCACCCTCGGCTTCGATCGTAGCTGGCCCTATCTCGCCTGGGCTATCGGCCTGTTGCTACTCAATGTGTTCTATTCCAAGTTCTTCTGCCGCTTCATCTGCCCGTTGGGCGCCGCCATCACCCTCGGCGGGCGGCTGCGGCGCTGGGACTGGCTGGTCCGCCGCGAGGAATGCGGCCAGCCCTGCCAGACCTGCCACAGCCGTTGCGAATACGGGGCCATCGCCCGGGACGGCCGGATCCTCTACGAGCACTGTTTCCAGTGTCTCGATTGCGTTGGCATCTACCACGACGCGCAGCGCTGCGCGCCGCTGATCTTCCGGGCCCGCACCGGCCGCGCCTTCCCCGCCCCGCACCGCCCGGCCAAAGCGACGCCCGGCATTCGGCCGACATCGGCGCAATCGGCCGCCCTCCGGGGCGACACGCCACCTTGAGCAAAAAAATTTCCGCCCGCAACGGCAATAAATCGCTGACAAAGCCGGATAATCAGTTATGACCTAAGTAATAAATAACCTTGTTACAATCAGGGCCTTTGCCAATCTGAAGCGGCCTCGAGCCGCCGCCAGCGGGGGACAAATGGAAGCCTGGGCCAGCCTGCGGGCGCGACTGAAAAAACTGAGCCAAGGCCTGCCCGACCGGGGCAGTGCTGCCGCCCATCTGATTGCGCTGGCCTTGATCGGTAGCGCCCTCTTCGTCCGCCTGGCGATGGCGCCGGTCGATGCCGGCCTGCAGTACGTGACATTTTTTCCGGCCGTTACGCTGGCCGCCGTCATCGGCGGATTCTGGCCGGGCTTGCTGGCTACCTTCTTCGGCATCGTCTTTGCCACCTTTTTCTTTACCCCGCCCTATTACTCCTTTTCCCAGGCCAACCTGCAGACCAGCCTGTGGTCCAACCTGGTTTTCCTGATCGATGGACTGATCGTCTGTTCATGCATCGAGGCGATGTACCGCTACCAGGCCCAATCCGCCGCCGAGTCGGAGGAAGCCCGCCGGCAGGCGGGGCGCGCCGAGGCCATCAACCAGGCCTTGCGCGATAGCGAAGCCTTCAGCCACAGTATCTTCGACTCGCGCCCCGAGCAGGTGGCCGTCCTCGACCAGGACGGCGTGATCATTGCCATCAACGAGGCGTGGACCCGCTTTGCCGCCGAGAACGAGGCCCCCGCCGAGCTCGGCAAGGCGCTCGGCGCCAACTATCTGGCTACCTGCCGGGCCGCGGCGCAAGGCGCCAATTGCACGCTGGCAAGCCAGGCCGAGGCGGGAATCCGGGCCGTACTGGAGGGCCGGAGCAGCGAATTCAATCTGGAATATCCCTGTCATTCGCCGCGCCAGGAACGCTGGTTCAACTTGCGCGCCACGCCCTTGCACGGCGCGCGGCGCGGCGTCGTCGTGGCCCACGAAAACATCAGCCAGCGCAAGTGCATGGAAAAAACCCTGATGCATCATGCGGCAATTGTCCAATCCTCGGCCGACGCCATTATCGGCAAGACCCTGGACGGCATCATCACCAGTTGGAACGAGGGCGCCGAGCGCCTGTTCGGCTATAGCGGCGGCGAGGCCCTGGGCCACCACATCTCGCTGATCGCGCCGGCGCCGCACGAGGCGCCGCCAGCCATCGAGGAAATCGGCCACGGCGCCGCGCTAAAAAGCTACCAGACCGTGCGCCGGCGCAAGAACGGGGAACTGCTCGATATTTCGGTCACCATTTCGCCGGTGCGCGACGCCAGCGGTCAGGTCGTCGGCACCTCGATGGTGGCGCGCGACATTTCCGAACAAAAGCATCTCGAACAGGAATTACGCATCGCCGCCACCGCCTTCGATGCCCACGAAGGAATGTTGATCACCGATGCCGACAAGATCATCCTCCGCGTCAACCTGGCCTTTACGCAGAGTACCGGCTATGCCGCCGACGAGGTCGTCGGCCGCCATGTCCGCCTGCTCAATTCAGGCCGCCAGACGGAAAACTTCTACGCCGAGATGTGGCAAAGCATCGAGCGGGACGGGGCATGGCAGGGCGAAGTCTGGAACCGGCGCAAGAACGGCGAGATCTACCCGGAGTGGCTGACCATCACCGCCGTGCGCAACGCGGCCGGCCAGACCACGCATTACGTCGGTACCCATACCGATATCACCGCACGCAAGGCGGCCGAGGACGAAATCCGCCACCTGGCCTTCTACGACCCGCTGACCCGCCTGCCCAACCGCCGGCTGCTGATGGACCGCCTGCACCAGGCGCAGCTCGGCGCCCTGCGGCAAGGCACGCTGGGCGCCCTGATGTTCATCGACCTCGATAATTTCAAGCGGCTGAACGACACCCTCGGTCACGAAAAGGGCGACCTGCTGCTGCAGCAAGTCGCCCACCGCCTGACCAGTTGCGTTCGCGAAGGCGACACGGTGGCCCGGCTGGGCGGCGACGAATTCGTCGTCGTCCTTGCTAACCTGAGCCCGCACAAGGCCGACGGGGCCGACCAGGCGGAGACGGTCGGCGAAAAGATCCTGGTCGCGCTGCGGCCGTCCTACCAGCTCGGAGATCACGAACACCATTGCACCTCGAGTATCGGCGTCACGCTCTTCGGCGACCGCGAAGAAGCCACCGCCGAACTGATGAAACAGGCCGATCTCGCCATGTACCAGGCCAAGGCGGCCGGGCGCAATGCGCTGCGCTTCTTCGACCCCGAGATGCAGGCCACGGTCATTGCCCATCTCGAACTCGAAAAGGAACTGCACGGCGCCCTGCGCGAAGGACAACTAATCCTCCACTACCAGGCCCAGATCGAAGATGCAAACCGACTGACCGGGGCCGAGGCCCTGGTCCGCTGGCAGCATCCGCAACGCGGCCTGCTTTTTCCCGCTGATTTCATCGGGCTGGCCGAACAGAGCGGGCTGATCCTGCCGCTCGGCCAGCAGGTCCTGGAAATTGCCTGCAGCCAGTTGGCCGCCTGGGCTTCCCGGCCGCCGACCCGCCACCTCAGCCTGGCCGTCAATATCAGCGGGCAACAGATCCATCAGCCGGACTTTGTCGACCAGGTCCTGGCCGTCCTCGAACGGACCGGCGCCGATCCGCGCAGACTCAAACTCGAACTGACCGAGAGCCATTTGCTGACGGAAGTCGAAGACAGCATCGCCAAAATAAGCAAGCTGCGCGACCGCGGCGTGAACTTCGCGCTCGATGATTTCGGCACCGGCTACTCCTCGCTGGCCTGCCTGAAGCGCCTGCCGCTGGAAAAGCTGAAAATCGACCGGACCTTTGTCCGCAACATCCTGACCGACCCCGACGCCGCGGCGATTGCCCGAACCGTCATCGCCCTGGCCCACAGCCTCGGCCTCACGGTGATTGCCGAAGGCGTCGAAAACGAGGGGCAACGTCAGTTCCTCGCCGAAAACGGCTGCCACTGGTACCAGGGCTACCTGTTCAGCCGACCGCTGGCGCTCGCGGCTTTCGAGGAATACATCGACAACATCGCGCCGCCGGAGCGGCGACAACGCCATTGAAGCAGCGCACCTGAAAAACCCATTGCACCGCAGAGACACTGAGGAAAAACAAAGGCTTGCGCGGATGATTCCGCACGCCTTGCGGGGCAGCCAAAAATAACGAGCCAATCGGCTGTTCTCTGGATCTTCTCCGCGCCTCCGCGACTCTGCGGTAAAGTTTCTCGCTTGATTTGACCAGCAGCAAAGGATATTTACGGCACTGAGTAAATTTACTCACCCGGCAAATATTCCACCGGATGTGTTCAGGCGTTCTCTCGGGGGGGGCGTAAAAAAAGCGGCCGCAGCCGCTTTTCCCCGGGCGACGAAGGCTCGCCTCAGACCGGCACGCCGAGAATCACGTGGCTGGCCTTGATCAGGGCCGATGCCGGGCTACCTTCCTTGAGGCCGAGTTCGAGTACGGCTTCGTTGGTGACGACGGCGAAAACCGTCGTACCGCCGGTCAAGGTGATGCCGACTTCGCTATTCACCGCACCTTTATGGAGCACGCTGACCTTGCCGGCCAGTTGGTTGCGGGCCGAGAACTTCACCGCTTCGGTACCGGCCAGCAGCATGACCCAGGGGGCCTTGACGTAGGCGATGGCTTCCGCACCGACGGCCAGGCCGAGCGACTTGACGCTGCCTTCGGTGACGATTGCGACAATTTTGTCGCCCCCGGCCGTCGTTAACTCGACTTCGGCATTCACCGCGCCATTGACCAAAGCGGTGATTTTTCCCTTGAATGCATTACGGGCGCTGACACTCATGTTGTTCTCCTATTAGGGTTACGGGGTTGGCCCGATTTTCGCTATATACAAAAACAATTAACGATACTTGTCGGGTTAGCGACACTGTAGGCGCACTCGTTGGACACATACAACCATAACGCCAAAGATATTTTCATTAGCCGGACTCGGGGTTATAGTAAGCGTTATATAAATGAAAACGTTACGGATCATGAACACCATAGTGCATCGTCTGCGCGGCAAACTCGAAGTCTCTACCGAATTCGGCACCTTTCTCGGCGACACCCGCATTCGCCTGCTTGAGGCCATCGCCAACCACGGCTCGATCTCCCAGGCAGCAAAAGCCGTGCCGCTTTCCTATAAGGCGGCCTGGGATGCCATCGATACCATGAACAACCTGGCCGATCAGCCGCTGGTCCTGCGCTCGACCGGCGGCAAGAACGGCGGCGGCACCCAGATCACCGACTACGGGCGCAAGGTAATTGCCCTCTACCGCGTCCTGGAAGCCGAATACCAGGCAGCGCTGGACCGTCTGTCAGCCAGCATGAACGACGGCGAGGCCAGCGATTTCAAGCAATTCAGCCGCCTGCTCAAACACATGTCGATGAAAACCAGCGCCCGCAACCAATTCGCCGGACAGATCGTCGGCCTGCGCGAAGGTCATGTCGATTACGAAGTTCGCCTCAAGCTCGACGAGGAAAACGAGATCGTCGCCGTCATCACCAGCGAATCGGCCGAAAGCATGGGCCTCTCCATCGGCATGGAGCTCAACGCCCTGGTCAAGTCGTCGTCCGTGCTGCTGCTCAACGACAGCAACCTGAGGACCAGCGCCCGCAACCACCTGTGGGGCGAAATCAGCCGCATCCACGACGGCCCGGTCAATGCCGAAATCACCCTGACCATGAAAAGCGGCAAGTCAATCTGCGCCGTCGTCACCCACGACAGCGTGGCGCGCCTTGGCCTAGCCATCGGCGAACAGGCCTGCGCCGTGTTCAAGGCTTCCGCCGTCATTCTTTGCGAATACGCCTAACCCACTGGAGAACCCACATGAAACGTACCTTGCCCCTGCTCTTGGCCCTGTTTGCCGCCCTGTCCGCCCGGGCCGACGAAGTCCAGGTCGCCGTCGCCGCCAATTTCACCGGCCCGATGCAGGTCATTGCCGCGCTATTTGAGCGCGACACCGGCCACAAAGCCAGCCTGGCCTTCGGTTCAACTGGCAAGTTCTACGCCCAGATTGCCAATGGCGCGCCCTTCCAGGTACTGCTCGCGGCCGACGACGAAACCCCGGCCAAGCTGGTCAAGGAAGGCTATGCCGTGGCCGGTACGCCATTTACCTACGCCATCGGCAAACTGGTGCTGTGGTCGACCGACCCCAAGCTGGTCGATGGCAAGGGAGAAGTCCTCAAGAAGGGCGGCTTCAAGCATCTCGCCCTGGCCAACCCGAAAGCCGCCCCCTATGGCGCCGCCGGCCTGCAGGTCATGACCAAGCTCGGCGTCGCCGAGAGCATCAAGCCGCTGCTCGTGCAGGGCGAAAACATTGCCCAGACCCACCAGTTCGTTTCCACCGGCGCCGCCGAACTGGGCTTCGTCGCCTACTCGCAGGTCATCAAGAACGGTCAGATCGGCGCCGGCTCGGGCTGGCTGGTGCCGGGCAATCTTTACGACCCGATCCGCCAGGACGCGGTGATTCTCGCCAAGGGCAAGGACAAGGTGGCCGCCGTCGCGCTGATGAGTTACCTCAAGGGCGACAAGGCCAAGGAAGTCATCAAGTCCTTCGGCTACGAACTGCACTGACCCCGAAGCCGCCGCATGAGTCCCTATCTGCTGCCCGATGCCCACCTCGATCACCTGCTGCAGGAAGACGCGCCCACTGGCGATGCCACCACGTTCGCGCTGGGCATTGGCCAGTTGCCAGGACGCCTGGTTTTTCGCGCCCGTTACGAGATGGTCGTCTGCGGCAGCGAAGAAGCCCGGCGGCTGGGCCAACTGCGCGGCCTGACGGCGGTCGGCCGGGTCGTCGCCAGCGGCACCCGGCTGCCGGCCGGCGGCGAAATCCTGACCCTGGAAGGCGAGGCGGCCGCCCTCCACATCGTCTGGAAAACGGCGCAGACGCTGATGGAATACCTTTCCGGAATTGCCACCTGCGCCGCCGACATCGTCGCCGCGGCCCGCCGCGCCGACCCGGCGGCCAGCGTGGTATGCACCCGCAAGAATTTCCCCGGCACCAAACAGGCAGCCATGAAGGCCGTCCTCTGCGCCGGCGCCAGCCCGCATCGCCTGAGCCTGTCGGAAACCCTGCTCGTCTTTGCCGAGCACCGCGCCTTCCTCGCCGAAGCGCCCGCCATCACCATCGCCCGACTGCGCCGCCAGTGGCCGGAACGGGCCATTGTCGTCGAACTCGGCGACGCCGAAGAAGCCCGACGCTGGCTGGAAGCCGGCGTCGATATCGTGCAACTGGAAAAAATGCCCCCCGAAAGCATCGAAATCATCGCCCGCCAACTCGCCGGCAGCGGCAAACATGGCAGAATTGCCGCTGCGGGCGGCATCAATCCCGGCAACGCCGAGGCCTATGCCCGCGCCGGGGCCGGCATCCTGGTGACCAGTGCCCCGTATTTCGCTCCGCCGCGCGATGTGGCGGTCACTCTTACGCCCATTCGGTCAACACCATGAAAATCGCCATCGCCACCAAGGATTTCACCAAGGTCAGCGGCCACGCCGGACAAACCCGGCAATGGCTGCTCTACGATCTTTCCGAACACCGCTCCAGCCAGTTGCTGCCCGCCCCGCAATTCATCGACCTGAGCAAGGAGCAGATCCTGCACACCTTCGAGGACAAGGAGCCGCACCCGCTCGATGGCGTCGATATCGTGGTCGCCGGCAGTGCCGGCGACGGTTTCATCCGCCACATGAAACTGCGCGGCACCGAAGTCCTGCTCACCGGCGAGGAAGACCCGACCATGGCAATCAGCCGCATCCTGGCCGGCGAGGCACTGCCCGACACGCGTTTCGACATCACCACGACGCTCTGCAAATTGCGCGACCTGTTTTCACGGCATTGAATAGGGATCAAGACCTAAATGTCTCTGACCCCTTTCATTGCTGTTACAGCTCTCGAACATGCGCTTCAGTTCGCCGCCAGCGGGCAAGCCAGGTGTGTCGCACCAGCGCCCGATGCCGCCGAGTACTCGGAGTTCCAAGCCATGGCCGAAGCACTGCTTGAAGCAAAGCAGAGCGGTCTAGTCTACGAGGCTAAAGCCGAACGCTCTAGGGCACGCGAGACATACGGCCACATTAAGCAAGTCATAGTTGCTGGCGGACTCACCCCAAAAGGAAGGCTCCTACATGAGCAATCACAGGCAGCGCCATTCGCGGCTGAACCGAAGGTAACTGACAGAGACCGCCCGGAACCAGAAATTATTCAACTTCGGCCAACATTCGCGGGTATGAGCATTGACCTCAAGGTGCTCTGGAAAAAGTGGCGCGCCAAGAAGGGTTAATAGGGAGCAGACCACCGTTTTGTGCTAGCGCACAAAACCAAAGTGGTCAGAGACCATTAACTATCCAAGCCAAACATGAAATGTCTCAGCCCCTTCGCTTACCGCTTTCCCCGAACAAAAGCCACAATCCCCAATTGACCGCTTGCCATGACCAGAAACGCCCCATGAATACAGACTTTCGCACCTTCGGCGATATGCACGGACCTGTTCAGTAACATGGAAAGCGCCGATCTGTCCGCCGTCTGGCTGACACTCAAGCTGGCGACGACCGTCACCACATTGCTGCTGGTGTTCGGCACCCCGATCGCCTGGTGGCTGGCGCGCACCCGCTCGCCCCTGAAGGGCATCGTCGGCGCCGTGGTCGCCCTGCCGCTGGTCCTGCCGCCGACCGTACTCGGCTTTTACCTGCTCGTCGTCATGGGGCCGCACGGGCCGATCGGCCGGTTCACCGAAGCGCTCGGCCTCGGCCTCTTGCCTTTCACCTTCCCCGGCCTGGTCATCGCTTCCGTTTTTTACTCCCTGCCCTTCGTCGTCCAGCCCATCCAGAACGCCTTCGAAGCCATCGGCGACCGCCCGCTGGAAGTCGCCGCGACTCTGCGCGCCAGCCCCTGGGATGCCTTCTGGTCGGTCGCCGTGCCGCTCGCCCGGCCCGGCTTTTTGTCCGGCGCCATCCTCGGCTTTGCCCACACGGTGGGCGAATTCGGCATCGTGCTGATGATCGGCGGCAACATCCCGGACAAGACCCGCGTCGTCTCGGTCTTGATCTACGACCATGTCGAAGCGCTCGAATACACCCAGGCCCACTGGCTGGCCGGCGGCATGGTGGCCTTCAGCTTCCTCGTGCTGCTCGGCCTGTACACCTTCAACCCGGCCCGCCAGAAAGCCTTATGAATTCGGAAATCCGCGCCCGTTTTCGCATCGATCGCCAGGACTTCCGGCTCGCCGTCGACCTCACCCTGCCCGGCCGCGGCGTCAGCGCCCTGTTCGGCCATTCCGGCTCGGGCAAGACCACCTGCCTGCGCGCCATGGCCGGCCTCGAACGGGCGGCCGACGGCTATTTCGCGATCGGCGACGAGGTCTGGCAGGACGAGTCCCGTGGCCTGTTCATGCCGCCGCACCGCCGCTCGCTCGGCGTCGTCTTCCAGGAGGCCAGCCTGTTCCCGCATCTTTCGGTGCGCCGCAACATGCAATACGGCCAGCAACGCGCCGCCGGCTCGCCGGGCTTCGCGCTGAGCGAGATCGGCGAACTGCTGGGCATCGGCCATTTGCTCGAACGCATGCCCAACCAGCTTTCCGGCGGCGAACGGCAGCGCGTGGCGATCGCCCGCGCCCTGCTCGCCGCGCCGAAAATCCTGTTGATGGACGAACCGCTGGCCGCCCTCGACCTGAAGCGCAAGCTGGAAATCCTGCCCTATCTCGAACGCCTGCACCGTGAACTGGCCCTGCCCGTCATCTACGTCAGCCACGCCCCCGATGAAGTCGCCCGCCTGGCCGATCACCTGGTCCTCCTCGACCAGGGCCGGGCGGTGGCGAGCGGGCCGCTCAACGATGTCCTCACCCGCATCGACCTGCCGCCGGCCTTTGCCGACGATGCCGGCGTCGTCATCGAGACCTGCGTCGCCGAACACGAGGCCGACGACCTCACCCGCCTCGAATTCTCAGGCGGCCGGATCTACGTTTCGCGCCGCGTCGAAGCCGTCGGCGCCCCGCTGCGCTGTCGCATCCACGCCCGCGATGTCAGCTTGACCCTGCTCCCGCAGGTCAATAGCAGCATCCTCAACTGCGTCGGCGCCACCGTTGTCGACCTGGCACCGACCGCGGTGCCCGGCCATGTCCTGGTCCGCCTGACGGTCGGCGCACAACCGCTGCTCGCCGGCATTACCCGGCGTTCCGCGGAACGCCTGGCGCTCCGTCCGGGTCTAACCCTTCGCGCCCAGATCAAGGCGGTTGCCCTACTCGGGTAGAATGGCGCCCGAGTCGGGGGCATTACGCACCAATTAGAGGCGAACTTTCCCCCGAAAGCGTTTTAAAAAACAAGTTTTACCATCAAATACAGCCACTTGGACAACTCACCCCAAGCTGCATGTTTTTTGCTTGATTGCTAATCTGTTGACCGACGGCGACTCGACATGACCAACGTGTACCACCTGGAACCCAACGCAGCTTCCGACGAAACCCCGGTCGAAGGGAGACGACGGCTGATTGCCGGCGAAGAACGCGTCTTCTACGATGGTTACTGGATCAAGACCTACCCGGTCCCGGCCGACTCGCTGGATGCCAAGAAGCGCCTGATCGAAGCCCTCACCCGCCGCCTCTTCAACCACACCGAACACGGCCTCAACATCCCCGGCACCCGGCTCGCCGAAGCCCGGGCCAGCCATGAAGCCGAAACCGATCCGGCCAAGAAGCGGGTCAAGGCGGCGATGCTGGCCGGCGCGCTGTTCAACCGGGCGACCGATATTTTCCGCAAACTGGTCGAACTGCAGGCCGACGGCGTCGAAATCCGCAGCGACGACGCGCTGATGCGCGAATGCGGCCAATGCCTGCTGAGCGCCATGGAACTCGGCCGCTTCGTGCTGCACCGCAGCGGCGACGAAGGCATCGACGAACTGTGGGGCGAACCTTTCCGTGCCTTCTCGATCCCGGTCGAGGATTTCTACGAAAGCCGCTACATCAAGATCGGCCAGAGTCTGCGCGACATCGACAAGATCGCCGAGACGATGATCGCCTGCTTTGCCCAGATCCCGATGTTCGAAGGCATCGAGGGGCCGATTCGCGAATTCGCCACGGCCGCCAAGCAGAAGACCGAAACCCTGCGCACCGACCCCGATATTTTCGATGTCTGGGCGCAACTGGTGACGGCCGGTGAGCGCCTCGCCAACTTCACCCCGAAAGCCCCTCTGAAAACCGCCGAAAAACGCACGGAGCGTCCCCTGCACAGCGTTTCAGACGGCCTGCAACTGCTGCGCAGCGGCCGCGACCTGGTCTTTTACATCACCCGCGCCCGCACCCCGATGCCGAAAAGCACCCGCGAACACATCGAACGCTGCGAAACCTACCTCGCCACCGGTCGCGCCCCGGTCATGCCGGTACCGCTGCCGGCCTGAATAGCGAAAACACCATTGCGCCACAGCCGGGTACGAGTTCCCGTCGCCAACCGCGCATCGACGTCATGCGCCGAAATGTACCGGCGGCGCCCACCGACGACTGGCGGAGTCATCAACGCTCGGAACCTTGATGTTCACTCACGCGAATTCCGTATGTAGGCGTTGCTCCCCTCGGGAAAAGCCAGCCAGACATGGCCGCTGCGCAGGTCGAGATGGAGTTTGCGACGGCCATTGCCGCCAACATGTTCGGCGACCAGATTGATGTTGTTGGCGGCCAGCAACTCCCGGCCGCACTCGATGTTGCGCGAACCGATGGCCATTGAGTTGCCGCCACCTAACAGTTTTGCCTGGTATTCCCCGGGACGCGTCCCCGCCTCGGCCAAGTGTTTGGGTTCGCGAAAAAAATAGGTTTCGTTGGTGGTCAGCAGATCGACCACGGTCTGCACTTCTTCCGGTGACTGGCCGCTGGCCAAGATCTTGTAATACTCGGCAAACGTGGTGAATTTGTACACCTTCAGGCGGCGTGTCAGGCGCCCGACGAGCAGGACTTCTTGGCATCGCTCAGGCTGATGCCGGCGATTTTGTAGATCAAGCACCGGAACAGGTCGAATTCCTGATCGCTAATCGGACTCGGTTCAGCCATCGGTCCTGTCGTCCACCGTCAAATGCGGCGTTGCCGACCATTGCGGGCCGACAACGCGGGTTTGCTGCAAGCTCTGTCTCAAACGCCAGCCACAACCGTCGCCGACTTCGTGACGCTGGCGATGACGGCGACTTCCTCGACCGACAGTACACGATTCAGATCGAGGATTACCACGAACTTCCCGTCAATCTTGCCCATACTCTTGATGAAGTCGTTGCGGATGCGGGCCCCGAACTCCGGCGGCGGCTCGATGTCGCCGTCGGCGATTTCCAGCACCTCGTTGACCGCATCGACAACGACGCCCATCTGCTGCTGGCTGCCATTATCAGCTTCGATATCGACGATGACGATGCAGGTCCGTTTGCTGTTCTCCCGCGTCTGGCGACCGAAACGCACCGCCAGGTCGACCACCGGCACGACTGCGCCACGCAGGTTGAGAACGCCGCGAATGAAGGGCGGCGTCATCGGGACATCGGTGACGAAACCGTATTCGATGATTTCGCGGATCGACAGGATGCCGATGGCGAACATTTCTTCACCCAGCACAAAAGTCAGGTATTGCTGCTGTTCATCCGCGCCACGGTTCACATTCCTGGTGGCCACGACATTCTGCGCCCGTCTTCCCGCTGGCTGAATTTCCGTTGTTTGCATCATCGCCTCCTAAAAACGGGCGAAGTCGATTTCGCTATCGACACCTTGACTGATCACCGTTTTCTTGATGGCGCTCTTCGCCGAGCGAACTGCCGGTGCCTTGGTAACAGTGGCGTGTTTCACTTCCACACGCCGAACTTGCCCGGCACCGCTGGAAACGGTGAAGAAGGCCATCAGTTCCTGCAGATTGACGGCCTGACCGCTCATTTCCTCGGCCGTCGCGGCCAGTTCTTCGGAAGCCGATGCATTCTGCTGGGTGATCTGGCTCAACTGGCTCATCGCGGTATTGATCTGATCGACGCCGACCGTCTGTTCCTGCGAGGCTGCCGTGATTTCCTGCACCAGATCGGCCGTCTTGCGTGTCGCCGGGACGATTTCGTCGAGCAGTTTGCCGGCGCGTTCCGCCATGCCGACGCTGTTGCCGGCCAGTTGGCCGATTTCCTGCGCCGCCACTTGGCTGCGTTCGGCCAGCTTGCGGACTTCGGCCGCCACTACGGCAAAGCCCTTGCCGTGTTCGCCGGCACGTGCCGCTTCGATCGCGGCGTTGAGCGCCAACAGGTTGGTCTGGTAGGCGATGTCGTCGATGATGCCGATCTTCTTGGCGATCTGTTTCATTGCCGCCACCGTTTCGGTCACCGCCACACCGCCGTCGGCGGCCTTGGCCGTGCCTTCGGCCGACATGGTGTTGGCGACCTTGGCATTGTCGGTGTTCTGGCGGATTGAGGCCGACATCTGCTCGACCGAGGCCGAGGTTTCCTCGACGCTCGCCGCCTGCTCGCTGGACGCCTGCGACAGCGACTGGGCGGTGGACGAAATCTGGTTGGTGGCGCTGGCCAGGGTTTCAGTGGTGGCGTTCACTTCGCCGATGGTTTGCGCCAGCTTGTCTACGGTGTTGTTGAGGCTTTGTTTGACCTGGTCGAACGCCCCTTGATAACTGCGCGTCACCTTCTGCGTCAGATCGCCCTCTTCCAGGGCCTTGGCGACTTCGATGGTGTCCTTGAAGGCGGTATCGACGGTATCGGACAACTGGTTAAGCAGTTCCGAGAGATCCTTGGTGTAACCGGCCTTGTCGGCCATGTTCATCTTGGCATTGAAATCGCCCTTGTTGGCGGCGCTGACCAGATCGCGAATTTCGCCGACGATCTTCGTCAGGTTCTCCTGCATCCCTTTCATCGAAGCCATCAGGCTGGTGGTATCGCCAGATTTGACCTCCACCTTGCTCGACAGATCGCCGGCGGCGATCTTGTTGGCCAGATCGGCGGCCACATCGGGTTCGCCACCCAACTGGTTGAGGAAGGCGCGGGCAATGGTGTAACTGATGATGCCAACCGCGACCAGGGTCAGGACGGCAATCAGCAGGGAAAGGGTGAAGGCCTGGCTCTTGGTGACGATGGCATCATCCGCGCCTTTTTTGGCCAGATCGACGTTGTAGTCGAAATGATCATTGATGACTCCAGCCATTTTTTCAGCAGTGGGCGCCATTTTTAACATCAATTCGCGAGCCTTGTCAGTACGGTTCGCCCGCGACTCGACCAGTAACGGTTCGATCTGTGCTTCATATTCCTCCAGCAGCTTCTGCTCCTGGCGAAGCATTTCCTTGTCCTTATCGTCGGAAATTGCAGTTTCGTATTTTTTCAACGCATCATGGGCACCGTCACGATTGCCTTTGAGCACCGCTTCGATTTCGGCCACTTTTACAGCATCAGCATTTAGGACGTGTCGGTTGAGAGCGAGCCGCATGCGCAGGACATTTTTGCGCAGGTCATCCAGAATAACCAGGCTGGGAACGGAATTGACCGTGCAGTAATTGGCGGCCTCGAAGACCTTGCCCATCTGGTATTGCCCGAGACCGGTCAGCAGGGCGATACCGAGCAATGCCGAGCCACCAAGCAGGGACATTTTTTGTGCAACGGTGAGTTTCATGTATTTCTCCTGAGGAAATTACGAAATTGGCTGACCAACAACAGAGCCCGCTCTCCTTGAGCCGTGACTGTTGTCGTAAAAACGAGGCTTTCGTCGATAAACTAGTAAACCACTGGCATTTCATTCGGTCACGGCATAGTTAGCAGCCCGTGCATTGCGCCGCCCCTCGCTGCCGGCCACCCGCCTCACCAGGCCGGGGACATCGAGGATCAGGGCGACGTTGCCGTTGCCCAGGATGGTGAAGCCGCTGATCCCGTCGAGGCCGTTGAAGACCTCGCCGAGCGGCCGGATGACGGTCTGGAATTCGCCCATCAGCTTGTCCACAACGAGGCCCGCCCGCCGGCCGGCGTACTGGACGACAACAACGTTCTCGCGCAACGCGGGGTTGAGCAGGAAGCTCAGTTCCGGGTCATTGGCCAGGGCGGCGGCGCCTTCGGCTGTCAGCAGGCTGGACGAGTTGCCCTGGCGAAGCGTGCCAGGCGCTGTCTCGCCATCGTCGTCAGCGAATTCAAGACTGACCGGCGGCGCTTCGAGAACATCGAACAACTGCTTCAGGCGGATGAAGGGCAAGACTTCGCCGCGCAGGTTGAGATGGTCGCGACCATGCGAGTCTTCTGTCTGCTGCGCCGACAGCTCGACGCATTCGACGACCATGTCGAGCGGCACGACGAAGGACGAGGCGTTCACGCCGACCAGGAAGCCGTCGATGATGGCGAGCGTCAGCGGCAGGCGGATGCGCATGGTGGTGCCGACGCCTTCGCTGCTGTCGATATCGACCGTGCCGCGCAGCGCCGTGATATTGCGGCGCACGACGTCCATGCCGACGCCGCGCCCGGAAAGATTGCTGACTTGTTCTACCGTCGAGAAGCCGGGCAGGAAGATCAGTTGATAGATTTCCTGGTCGGTCAGTTGTTGGTCCGCTTTGGCCAGGCCGCGCTCAATGGCCTTGGCCAGGATGCGCTCGCGCTTCAAGCCGCCGCCGTCGTCGACCACTTCGATGACGATGCTGCCGGAGTCGTGGTAGGCGTTCAGATGCACCGTGCCGTAGGCCGGCTTGCCGCGCGCCAGGCGGACTTCGGCCGGTTCGATGCCGTGGTCCATGGAATTGCGCACGAGGTGGGTCAGCGGGTCGCCGATCTTTTCGACGACGGTCTTGTCGAGATCAGTTTCGCCGCCGCTGATTTCGAGACGGATGTCCTTGCCCAGTTCGGCACTGACGTCGCGCACGACGCGCTGGAAGCGCTTGAAGGTGGCGCCGATCTGCACCATGCGCAGTTTCAGCGCCGAGTCGCGCACTTCCTCGACCAGACGGGAAAGGCGGGTCATCGCTTCGAGCAGGGCCGGATTGACCGTCTGCTGGGCAATCAGGCTGGCGCCGGCACTGGCGATGATCAGTTCGCCGATCAGGTTGATGTGTTCGTCGAGATTGTCGGCGTTGACGCGGATCAAGCCGGATTCCGCCGTCTTCGCTTCCTTGACCTGCTTTTGCTTGTCGAGCGCTGCTTCGACGACGCGCGGCTGCACCAGTTTCTGATCGACCAGCACTTCGCCGAGTGGGAGGGCCGGGCCATCCGGATGATCGGCCTGACGATTGAGGGCTGCATCGAGCTCGCGCGGCGTCAGCGTGCCACAACGCACGAGGATTTCGCCGAGGCGCAACTCTTCCTGCGGCAGTTCGCCAATCAGCCGCTGGTATTCGGAAATCCGGCTGTGCGGCGGCAGGATGCGGATCAGGGCATCGTCGCGGACGAATTCGAAAGCGCCTTCGATGGTCGCCTTGTCGCCCTCGGTCCGGAAGGCGATTTCAAAGCCGAGATAACTGGCTTCCGGATCGAGTTCGCTCAGCGTCGGGACCTTGTCGGCGAGGGTGACGATTTCGACGATCTGGCCGAAGGTACTGAGGTAGCGGATGAAGGACAGCGGGTCCATGCCGTTACGCAGCACATCCGGACCGAAGCGCAGCGACAGGTGCCAGTTGTCGGAATCGACGCCGTGGCCGCCTTCCTTTTCCAGATGGGCTTCCGGTTCGGCCGTGACCGTGACCTGACTGCCCGCCGCCGTTTGGTCGAGATAGACATTGAGCCGGGCGACCAGGGCGGCGCCGGCGTGCGCCAGAGTGTCGTCCGGTGCCGCCTTGTCGCCGATGCCGGCAATCAGGTGCGCCAGGTGATCGCCCACCGCCAGGAACAGTGCGACGAGTTCCGAAGTGATGGGAATCAGGCCATTACGTACCTTGTCCAGCACGCTTTCAGCAACGTGGGTAAAGGAGACGACATGGTCGAAACCAAAGAGGCCAGCCGAGCCTTTGATGGTGTGAGCGGCCCGGAAGATGGCATTGATCGTGTCGGCATCGTCCGGCGTCTGCTCGATGCGCAGCAGCGCAGCTTCCATGTCTTCGAGCAATTCGCCGGCTTCGATAATGAAGGTATGAAGGGCATCATCCAGATTCATGGCGGTTTCCTGGTCAGGACGGGGAATGAAGCAACACGGGATCACCGAGTTGGCCGGAGAGCTTGAGGAGTTCCAGCGCCTCGCACACCGCCGGGCTGTGGCCGGTAAAGTGCAAATCCAGGTTGCGGCTGGCCGCTTCCCGCTTGGCGGCGAGCATCAATTGCAGGCCGGCACTGTCGATCTCGCCGACTTGCGCCAGATCGACCTCCAGTTCCGTCCCGGTGGCGAGGGCTTCGAGCAATTGCAGGCGCAGTTCGGCGGCCGTGAAGATGTTCAGCTCACCCGTGATTTCGAGGCGGCCCGGGGTCGGAGGCGTCATGGCAGCACCAGCTTGGCGACTGCCCCGAGCATCTGGGCCGGCTGGAAGGGTTTGACCACCCAGGCCTTGGCGCCTGCCGCCTGACCTTGCTGCTTCATGGCGTCACCGGCTTCGGTGGTGAGCATGATGACCGGCGTGAACTTGTAGGCCGGCAATTGCTTGGCCGCCTTGACGAAGCTCAGGCCGTCCATGTTCGGCATGTTGACGTCGCTGACGATCAGATGCAGCTTGCGACCGTCGAGCTTGTTCAGCGCATCCCTGCCGTCGCTGGCTTCAACGACGTCATAGCCAGCGCCCTTGAGGGCAATAGCGACAACCTGCCGGAGGGAGGCCGAGTCGTCGACGATCATGATGGTTTTTGCCATATCAGTTCTCTTGGTGCTTAGAAAAAAGTAATTTCGTCAGCGACAGCCACCGCCGGCTTGCCGCCGTGGTGAACGACCTGTTGCTCGGGCACGGTGTAGGTATGGGAAAGCTCGTCGAGCCAGGTACCGGCGTCGATTGCCGCCGGCGTTTCGCCGCCGGCCCGGGCCTTCTCGTGCTGATCGAGGCGCGCCTTGAGCTTGCCCATGTCATTGCCAACATGACCGAGGATCTGGCTGACCCGGTCCTGGAACTGCAGCGCGACCAGGACTTCGGCGACTTCGCCACCAATCGATCGGGTCTCGCTGCGCAAGACATCCGACGACTTGGCCAGTTCCTGCGCCGCCGCCTGCGTCCGACCGACAACCTGCTGGATGATCTCTTCGGATTGCGCGACCATCGCCACGTCCTGCGCCGCATATTGCTGGGAAATCTGCAGGGTGGCGCTAATCGCCTGATTGACCGTTTCTACCGTGTCACTGATTTTTTTACCGGTGCCGCCGGAAAGATCGGAAAGCTTGCGGACCTCGTCGGCGACCACGGCAAAGCCGCGTCCGACCTCGCCGGCCCGGGCCGCTTCAATCGCGGCATTGAGCGCCAGCAGATTGGTCTGTTTGGCAATATCGCCGACATTCTGGGCCATCCCCTTGAGTTGCTCGGTGAACTGCGAAAGAGTGGAAATTTCCCTGAGCATCGAATCCTTGGTCGCCAACGCCGCGCGCAGCGTCGCGATGATCGAATTGAGCTCGGCTTCGTTTTCGTGCAGCAGGGCGATCAGGCCGTCGCCGGAAGCCCCCTGCGACGAGGCGACGGTATTGGCAATGCGCTCGTTGATGGCGGCAAAGCGGTTGGCCAAGGCGGTCACCGAGTCTTCGGTATGCCCCCGGGCCATCCCGATCTGACCGGCCCAGATCGGCAATACACCCCCGCACAGTTGATCGAGGCCGGACAGGTGGTCCGCCTGATGTTCGCGACGTTCCTGCGCTTGTGCGCTGGCCGCCGTCACCTGCATCTGGCGCCAAACGCCTCGCCCGTGGGACAGGCTGAAGAATCCCAGACCGCCCCCCAACGCAATCAGCAGAATCGCCAAGGCCACGGCAAGGGAAGAAATCCCCGCGGCGAACAAAACACATAGTGCACCGGCAAGGGCGACCACGATTGCCGGAACGGCAGACCATCCTGGAGGAAAGTTGTCGTTCATGCGTGCCTCCCTTTTGGGCAAGGGCCGAGCCTGATGGTCAGGAAATTACCAACGCGAAAGATTGTTTTCATGATTGTTTTTGCCCATGGGCGGACAGATGAAGTGCTGCTTTGTCTGCAAGCAGGAAATCGGGAATGGAATCGCGGCTCAATGGCCGGTAGGTGGTGCTTTCAGCCCATTGCGGCAAAAACAGCGACAAGGCCTCGATGGGCAGGGGATGGCTGAATAGATAACCCTGGTAGGCATCGCAGCCATGTGCTTCAAGAAAATCACGTTGCCGCTCGGTTTCGACGCCTTCGGCGATCACGTTCATCGACAACCCGCGGCCAAGGGCGATGATGGTGCGGATGATGGTCTCGTTATTTTTTGCACAGTCGAGACCGCGCACGAAGGACTGGTCAATCTTCAGTTGATCGAGTGGCAAACGCGCCAGATAGGACAGGGACGAATAACCGGTACCAAAATCGTCCATTGAGAAGCTGACACCCAGTTGCTTGATGGCCCGCATTTTCTCTATCGTGTCCTCGACGTCTTCCAGCACCAGGCTTTCCGTAAGTTCCAGTTTCAGTCTCAGGGGATTTGCGCCGCTGGCCTCAAGCACCCTTTGAACCTGGGCCACGAAATCGGCCTGGCGGAATTGTCGGGCACTGACATTGACGGCAATCTTGAGCGCACGGAGGGATAGATCGTCGGCCCAGCATTTGATTTGCGCGCAAGCGACCTCAAGCACCCAGAGTCCAATCGGCAGGATCAGGCCCGTCTCTTCAGCCAGCGGGATGAAATCATCTGGCGGAACCAGCCCGCGTTGCGGATGCTGCCAGCGCAGCAACGCCTCAACGCCGATCACGCGAAGCCTGGCATCGATCTGCGGTTGATAGAAAAGTTGCAATTGGCCAAGCTTGATCGCTTGGCGCAACTCAATTTCCATTGAACTACGTTCGTTAACCGCGACCTGCATGGCCGGATCGAAAAAACGCACCGTGTTGCGCCCGGCAGCTTTGGCCTGATGAAGTGCCAGATCCCCGTGCCGAAGCAATTCTTCGATGGCGTCATGGGCATGAAACAGGGCGACGCCGATGCTGGCGCTCTGCTGAAACTCGATGCCGATATGCTCGAATGGCTCGGCGATGACCAAGCGCAAGCGCTCGCCAACCGCTTCGGCGTTGATGGCAGCCTCTTCGGCGCCGGCCCCTAAGCCTTCCAGGACGACGACGAACTCGTCGCCGCTCCAGCGGGCGACCGTGTCGTCGGCGTGTACGCAGCGACATAGCCGCAGGGCGACTTCGACCAGTTGCGCATCGCCGCTGGCATGGCCTCGCGTGTCATTGACCTTCTTGAAATGATCCAGATTCAGAAACAGGATTGCTCCGTAGCGACCGCTACGAGCGGCGGCAGCCAGCGCCTGACCGAGGCGGTCGTGCAACAGACGGCGGTTGGGAAGCGTCGTCAGGGGATCGTAGTAGGCCAGGCGATGAATTTCGGCCGAGGCATCATCGCTGCGTTCGGTGATGTTGGAATAAGCGCTGACATAATGGGAGAGGCGCCCATCGGCCAGCCTGACCACCGAGATGGACAGCCATTCCGCATAGATCTTTCCGTTCTTGCGCCGGTTCCATATCTCGCCCTCCCAGTAGTGCTTCTCCTTGATGGATTGCCACATGCGCTGATAGAAGGCCTGGTCATGGCGTCCGGAACTGAACATGGAAGGGGGTTTTCCGGCCACGTCCTCCAGGCTGTAGCCGGTCAGGTTGGTAAAGGCGCGGTTTATCCCGACAATGACATTGTTGGCATCGACAATTACGATTCCCCGGTGCGACTCGAACGCCATGGCGGCGATGCGCAATTGCTCTTCTGCCAAACGGCGCGCCGTAATATCGGTGTGGGTGACGACCACGCCCTGGCTTGGCATGGCCAAGGGTGTCGCGGCCATGGTGAACCAGCGTTGCACAGAAGGAGAGTGGCAAGGGTAGTCGAGACTGAAACTCGGCAAACGGCCTTCGAGTACGGCCAGAATCCCCTCGCCAGCCGGTGCCGCCTCTTTCTGAAAATCGCCCAGGGCAGACTGGCAGATATCCAGATAAGCCCGGCCAATCGCAGCATACCCGGGCTCGGCGCCATTCTCGGCGGCGAAACGTCGCCAGGCTGCATTGACCGCCACGATGACACCGGTGCGATCCAGTACAGCGATCTGCGCGGTCATCGAGTCGAGGATGGCTTGCTTGAAATCGGTGCATTCCCGCCAGGAATCGCATGACATATGACTACGCATCACCGCTGGTGACTGGTCATTGTCAGAAGATCGAGTCCCGCCCATCAAACATCGCTCCATGTCTCTGTGGTGCATTGCTCGCGCAATACGGTCCAGATTTCATAAGCGAGGCGGTTTTTTGGGCCCCGATCACGGGCCTCCAAAATGGAAAACCCTGTTGCATAACATTACACCCGGCCATCATAGCATATAACTTATGGCCTATTTGTCATCGACCTCTTCCGGCGCCTGCACTACGGGCGTTGTCAGGAACAGTGTCGTCAACATGAAGCCGGGCGGCGAACCGAACCGATAGCTCAGGCGAGCCCCTTGCCTTGGCAACAGCGAACGCACCAGGGACAAGCCAGTGCCGAGTTTTTCACCAGAGTCGAAATTGAAGTCAGGCACCCTTATGACATTATTGGAAATGAGCAATTTGACGCCCACCCCGGCAGCCTGCAACGATACCTCCGGCGCGTAGCCGGGCGGCGAGTGCTTGATCGCATTGAGGACCAGTTCATTGAGAACCAGGGCGACCGAGACGGCATCATTATGCGCCACCTTGAACTGCCCGGCGGTCCGCTCATCTTCGCTCTGAAACAACACCGGACGCTGCGCCAATTTCGCCACCATATGACAAATATTGCCGAGACTGGCCCCCAGATGCATCCCCTCGTCGGGATAGACAGCCTGCAGGCCATGCACAACGGCGATTGAATTGATCTGGCTGATCGCCACATCGAGCCGAGAATCGAGTTCATGGAACTTGCCCAATTCACGCTGCAGCAAGCCAGCAACGCCTTGCAGATTGTTCTTGATGCGGTGATGGACTTCGCGCACCAACAATTCGCGATGTTGTTCGCGCTCGGTATCGGCCAGTTTGCGTGCCCGTATATCGCGATACGAACTATAGGCACGGCCGTCCGGCAACATGCTGCCGTTGAAATCAACCGGTATGCTGTCGCCGCTCCGGTGCCTGAGCCGGAGTTCACAGCGCAAGGCACCGGTCGAATAAAGTGGCTGAAGCAAACGCCGAACATCCGCCAAGTCTTCCCTCGGCGTGAGATCGCCGACGCACATGCGCAGGAGTTCTTCGCGGCTGTAGCCAAGCAGTTGCACGGCCTGCTCATTGACGTATTGGTAATTCCCCTGCGGGTCGGCAATGAATATCGCATCCGCCGCACAGTCGAGAACGCAGTCGATCCCGACTTCACTCCGGTACAGTCTGTCATCGTTGATTTGACATTGGGCACGTTCGGAAATATCGCGCGCAATTCCCAGGACACCGATCAGTTTGCCGCCGGCATCACGCATAGGCGTCTTCGTTGTCTCATATAGGCGGCATTGACCATTCTCGGCGAAGGTCAGCCACTCCTCGTAACTTATCGATTTGTCTGAAACACAGACTTCGCGGTCGCGCTGTCGAATGAAATCAACCAGATCGCTATCGAAAAAATCGTCATCGTTCTTGCCGACAATATCGCATTTTTCAACGCCCAACAGACGCTCGACAGCGGAATTGCAGTCGAGATAAATGCCGTGAACATCTTTCAGCCATATCAGATCGGGAATGGCGTCAAGGATGGCCCGCGCTCTCGGTTCATCTTGGCAGGCCGCTTCGAGCACCGGGCCGCTTGCCGTCGGCGAATTGTCTTTACGGTGCATAGCGCTGCTTATTTAGTGCTATGTGCTATGGCGCCATTCAGCAGGACAGCAAGGAAATCCGTCACGAAATGGTCACCCCGGGAATTCGTCCTCAGGCAAGAACCCAATCGAAGGCCGGCCGATAATCTGGGGAATTCACACATGCTTTGCTCGATCTCTCAATGGGCACCTGGCAAAAGCAAGGAAAACCCGGATTTCATAAGCAAGGCGGTTTTTTGGGCCCCGATTTGAAAATTGCCGAGGAATCGGCAATCTGCAGCGTTTTTTCGCGCATTTTGAGTCTAGCACTGCTCACGATCGATTTCTCGGGGCGGCCGTTTCTGGCGTGAAAACAAGTAGTTCCTGGTTACTGCGCCGCTTAACATCCCGCGTGTGACAAATCAGTTCCTAGATAGTGACCAGTTTTGCTTTCGATGATGTTTCTTGCCAGGTCTTCGAGCTTGCGGCGTTCGCTGCGGGCTTGCCGACGCAAACGCTCAAAGGCCGCCGGTTGGTCGAGACTTTCGGCGTACATCACCATGCCGATGGCGGTCGCGATCGTCCGATTGCTTTCCAGCGCCCCCACCAGGCCGTTGATTTCCTGCGCACGGGCCAGCGCCGTACGGATCATCGGAACGATGGCGGTCACATTGAGCGGCTTGGTCAGGTAGCCCAGCGCGCCGATTGCCACCGCGCGCTGAACATACGCATCGTCGCTGTAGGCGGATAAAAACAGAAAAGGCACGCTTGTTTCATCGCGCAGACGCCGCGCCAGGTCGAGACCATCGAGCTTCGGCATACGGATGTCGAGCAGGGCCAGATCCGGGGACTCACTCTCGCAGAGTGCAATAGCCTGTGAGCCGTCATTTGCTTCGACAACCTCGAAGCCCGCTTCCCGCAAGCCTTCGGCTAGAGTAAACAGCACCAGGCGATCGTCATCGGCAATGAGAATTTTTGCCATATCAGTATTTTTCTTCATGAATTGCGGCCACGACAACGGGGGCTGCCAGACATAATGTTGCCAGTATGGAGCCCGATTGATCAAGCGTATAGGTCAGACGCGCCCCCTTTTTCGGCAGTAGCGAACGCACCAGCGACAAGCCGGTGCCAAGCCCTTCGCCGGTATCAATATTGAAGTCCGGCGTTCCCGAAACAAAGTTGCGGATGCACACCCGTGCGCTTGTCGCATCGGCCCGCAGCGAGATAATGGGCGGGCCGCTGCCGGCAGGCGCATGCTTGACCGCATTCATGATCAGTTCATTAAGGACAAGTGCGACAGGAACCGTTTCATTGCAATCGATTTGTACGCTAGCGAAAGGCTGTTTGCTCCTGAGCTGAAACCGTATGGGGTGTTGTACCAGGGCGGAAACCATCGTGCAGATATGGCTGATGCTATCACTCAGGAGAATGGTTTCGTCCGGGTAATTTGCCTGCAAGCCATGGACGATGGAAATGGCGTTAACCTGGCTGATGGCGGTGGCAAGTGGAGAATTAAGTCCGTGAAACTTGCCCAACTCACGTTGCAACAGGCCGGCAACGCCTTGCAGATTGTTCTTGATACGATGGTGAACTTCTCGTACCAAGGCATCGCGTTGTTGCGCCAGATTTTCTTCGGCCAACTTGCGCGCCGTGATGTCGACATGGGTGATGACTGCACCATGATCGACAATCGGCGTCAAGAAAAGCGTGAACCAGCGTGACTGGCTCGCCGAAGCCCGGGCCAGCCATGAAGCCGAAACCGATCCGGCCAAGAAGCGGGTCAAGGCGGCGATGCTGGCCGGCGCGCTGTTCAACCGGGCGACCGATATTTTCCGCAAACTGGTCGAACTGCAGGCCGACGGCGTCGAAATCCGCAGCGACGACGCGCTGATGCGCGAATGCGGCCAATGCCTGCTGAGCGCCATGGAACTCGGCCGCTTCGTGCTGCACCGCAGCGGCGACGAAGGCATCGACGAACTGTGGGGCGAACCTTTCCGTGCCTTCTCGATCCCGGTCGAGGATTTCTACGAAAGCCGCTACATCAAGATCGGCCAGAGTCTGCGCGACATCGACAAGATCGCCGAGACGATGATCGCCTGCTTTGCCCAGATCCCGATGTTCGAAGGCATCGAGGGGCCGATTCGCGAATTCGCCACGGCCGCCAAGCAGAAGACCGAAACCCTGCGCACCGACCCCGATATTTTCGATGTCTGGGCGCAACTGGTGACGGCCGGTGAGCGCCTCGCCAACTTCACCCCGAAAGCCCCTCTGAAAACCGCCGAAAAACGCACGGAGCGTCCCCTGCACAGCGTTTCAGACGGCCTGCAACTGCTGCGCAGCGGCCGCGACCTGGTCTTTTACATCACCCGCGCCCGCACCCCGATGCCGAAAAGCACCCGCGAACACATCGAACGCTGCGAAACCTACCTCGCCACCGGTCGCGCCCCGGTCATGCCGGTACCGCTGCCGGCCTGAATAGCCGAGTCTGGCGAAGCCATTGTCAATTGCGCTTCGCTGATTGCCCTCTGACCGGCAACGATTTCGGATGATGGAATCTCTCCGCTCCTACGCCCAACTCCTGTTGCTTTGGCATGCTCCAACCGAGCAAATCATTCGCTCCCGCATTGCGACTCCATAACGGCCCAAAGCGGTCGGCCACATTTTGTTACGTAGGCCGCTCAGGCGAATGGATTTGTTCAGCATTTCCTTAGGCGCCGAAATTTTGTGCCATGCAACAATGGCCAGAACATCATCCTGAAAAGACCCCAAGAAATACCCATTGTTATATTGCTGCCATGCAGCAATCCTGAAAGAATATGCGCACAACACATTCCATCGGGGAACTTCATGTTAGCTCGCCTCAAAATTCGCCATCGCCTGGCCTTGCTGGTGATCAGTGCCGTCGTCCTGATGATGCTGACCGCCGCCTATGGCTTAAGCATTTTACGGAGTTCCATTCTCGAAGACCGGCGGATCGAAACCCGGGAAACGGTCAATGTCGCGTACAGCATCGCCGAGCATTTCGGCAAGCTGGCGGCGGCTGGCAAGATGACCCAGGAAGCCGCCCGCGAGGCCGCCCAGAGCACCATTAGCGGCCTGCGTTACGAAGGGGAAAACTACTTCAGCCAGTACGACACGAGCTACCACATCCTGCGCCACCCCTTCAAGCCCGAGCTCAACGGCAAGGACATGGCGGACCTCAAGGACAGCACCGGCAAGCGCATCGTCTATGAACTGGTCGAAGCCGCCAAACGCGGCCAGGGCGAATTCGTCGAATATCTGTGGCCGCGCGGCGCCGGCCAGACGGCGGTGGCCAAACTGGCCACCGCCCGCCTCTATGAGCCCTGGGGCCTGGTCGTCCAGTCGGGCATCTACATCGACGATGTCGAGGCCCAATTCCGCCGCCAGGCCGGCATCGTCGGCAGCGGTATCCTGTTTGGTGTCCTGCTCCTGCTCGGCCTCTCCTGGTGGGTGGCGGGCAGTATCAGCACGCCGCTCGCCCAACTCAGCGAGCGAGTCAACCAGGTGGCGGCGAGCGGCGACCTGCGCCAGCCGATCAGCGTCGACAGCGGCGCCGAAATCGGCGACATCGCCAACGCCTTCAACAGCCTGATTGAGCGCTTCGGCAGCATCATCCGCGACGTCGCCGGCGGCTCGCGGCAGATTCTCGACGCCTCGGAACAACTCTCTTCCAGCATCCGCCGCATCGAACAAAGCACCGCCATCCAGAGCGAAGCCGCCGCCTCGACCGCCAGCACGGTCGAGGAAATCAGCCAGAGCATCGGCAGTACGACGCAGAGCCTGCAACAGCTCGCCGGCTTTTCCGACAGTTCGCGGATCCTGACCGGCGACGGCCGCCAGGTGGTCAATGACGCGTCCGGCGAAATGGCCCGGATTGCCGACTCGGTGGCTACCTCGGCCCAGGCGGTCGACCAGTTGGGGCAGGAGTCGCGGGGCATTTCCGAAATTGTCGCGGTCATCCGCGACATCGCCGACCAGACCAATCTGCTGGCGCTCAACGCCGCGATCGAGGCGGCACGGGCCGGCGAAACGGGACGCGGCTTCGCCGTCGTGGCCGACGAAGTCCGCAAACTGGCCGAACGTACCGCCAAATCGACCCAGCAGATCTCGCAGATGATCGACGCCATCCAGGGCCAGACCGCAAGCGCCGTGGCCGGCATTCGTCAGGTTTCCAGCCTCGCCCTGCATGGCGTCGAGCTGGCCAACCAGGCCGGCGCGGCGGTCTCACGCATCGACGACAGCGTCGGCGAAGTCAGTCAGGTGGTGGCCGATATCGCCCGGGCTGCGGCGGAGCAACATCAGGCCAGCAATAGCATTTCCAGCCATATCGAGGACATTTCCCGGCAAGCCCATGAAAACACCGCGGCCATGCGCGATGTCGGGCAGGCGGCGCAAGCCCTGGAAACGATGGCCGAGCGCATGAAGGCCGGGATTTCGCACTTCCAGGTTTAATCCAGAAAACGCCATTGAACCGCAGAGACGCAGAGATACTGAGGAAAAACAAAGGCTTGCCAGGCTGATTCAGCCCACCTTCTGGGTGAGCCGCAAAAACCTTGCAAGCCACTGTTTTTACGTTTTTCTCTGCTCCTTTGCGACTCTGCGGTAAGGTTTTTAGGTTTAACCTTGAAACCTCAGTTGAACGAGGCTGTTGGTGCGTTTGGGCGGGATGGCCGGCGCGAAGCGACGACGCGGCAGGCTCATGCCTGCAAGGAGGAGCGACAAAGCCGGCCGCCCGCCCAGATGTGCCAGCGGCCGCGTAGCGCTCTCACCCTTTGGGTGAATCACCTCGAAGCTACAAAGTCAGCGCTCATGCGGCTCGCCTGAGATGGATAAGCGGTCAACTGAGGTTTCAAGGTTTAAGCCAGGGCCCGCTGCAGGAGCACCGCGGCATGAATCGCCTGCCGTCCGGTGCCGTCGGCGATCTGGTGGCGGCAGGAAAAGCCGTCGGCGACGATCAGGGTTTCCGGCGCCGCCGCACGCACGGCGGGCAGCAGCGCCAATTCGCCCATGGCCACGGAGGCCTCGTAATGCTCGGCCTCCAGTCCGAAACTGCCGGACATGCCGCAGCAACTGGCATCGATGATTTCAAACTCGAATTCGGGAATCCAGGCCAGCACCTTGCGCACCGACTTCATCGCGCCGAAGGCCTTCTGGTGGCAATGACCATGGATCAGCGCCTTGCCTCCGGGAATCGGTTTGAGGTCGAGTGTCATGCCCTTGTTGGCCTCGCGCATCAGGAATTCCTCGAAGAGGAAGGCCTGTTTGCCGAGTTGCGCCACCGCCGGCCCGAGCGACAGGCTGTAGAACTCGTCGCGCAGGGCGAGCAGACAGGAGGGCTCCAGCCCGATGATCGGCGTACCGGCCGCCAGAGCCGGGGCCAGCGCGACCATGACGCGCTGGCTCTCGCTTTTCGCTGCCTCGACCATGCCTTGCGACAGGTAAGTCCGGCCGCAACACAAGGGCCGCTCCGGCTCGCCGTCGTCGCTTGCCGGACGCAGCACTTCGACGGCGTAACCGGCCGCCTGCAACACCGCAGTCGCTGCCGCGGCAACTTCCGGCGTGTAGTAATGCGTGAAGGTATCGACAAACAGCACGACCTTGCCGCGCGCCCCGGCTGGACCGGCACTGGCAGCGGCCAGCGGCCCGCCGACGATCTGCGGAATCGGCCGCCGGGCGGCGATTCCCAGCCAGCGTTCGGCCTGCCGGGCCAGCCAGGGCGAGGCATTGCGCCAGCGTACCAGCCACGACAAGGGCGTCCGCCAGCGATGCAGCCAGGCCGGCAGGCCGCCAAACAAGCGGGCCCGGCGCGATAGGCCGAGGCGCTCATTCTTCTGCGCCAGGTATTCGGTCTTGATCAGGGTCATATCGACGGCGCTCGGGCATTCCTTCTTGCAGCCCTTGCAGGAAACGCACAGTTCCATCGCCGCCGCCAGATCGGGGTGGGCGAAAGGATCGTCGCCCAGTTCGCCGTTCAGCGCCGCCTTGAAGGCCTTGACCCGGGCCCCGGTCGAATGGGCTGGGTCGTGCGTGATGCGAAAACTCGGGCACATGACGCCCTTGCCGTCACGCTGGCATTGATGGTTGTTCATGCAGACGGCGACCGCCTTGGCGTAATTGCCGCCGCTCGCCGGAATGCCGGCATAGGCATCGCCGACGCCGTAGGTGTCGTAGGCCGACCAGTCGAGATGGGTTTTCATGGAGAATGCCAAGCAAGACCGGCGCCACCGACAAAACCCATCGAATCAAACGGATAAGAAATCCGCATTTGTCGCGAACCCGACATGCCCCCCGGCGACAGGCTTGCCGCTCAGGCGCAGTGCTCGATTTCCCGACGGATCAGGATGCCGCTCCCCAGCGCCGTCATGGCCGCCTCCCGGCAGGCCAGGCCCTGGCAGCGACGGCGAAAGAGCGTTTCGTCGTGGAGCACCAGGGCGGCCGGCTGGTCGTCGTTGCCGCTGAAATAGGCGAGACCGGCCTCCGCCAGCAAGGCGGCCAGCCGTTCCGGGTCTTCGGTGGACGCCGCGTATTCGGCATCGGGCATGGCGAAGACCCAGCAAGCGCGGTGCACGCTGATGCCGGGAGCCAGTTCGAAAGCCAGCAAAGCCCGCACCGCTTCGGGACCGGAGCGTTTGAAATCGGCCAGGTGAATGATTTCGGCCATTCCGCCCCCCTCAGTCGGCCTGGTTGCGAAAGCCGCCGGCTTTCAGCAGGCGATCGTAAAGCACGACATTGACCGTCGCCGCCAGATTCATGCAGCCATGCGTCGGGATATAGACGATATCCCGGCACCACGAGGTGACGCTCTTTTTCAGGCTGCCGTCTTCCGGGCCGAAGATGTAGAAGGCCCGTTCCGGGTGCCGGTACTCGGTCAATGGCCGGGCATCCGGGTGGATCTCGATGGCGACCGGGACGCAGCCGAAGGGAATCACCTGCTGCAGGTCGTCGACACCGATCAGCGGCAGTTGTAGATGGACCTGCTTGGTGTCGGTGCGGAATTCGACCGCCCGCCGGTAGCGCTGGCCGGTATAGAACACCGTATTGACCCCGTAACAGCCAGCGGCGCGCATGATGGCGCCGACATTCTCGGGCCCTTTCGGGTTGTACAGCCCGATACAGGAATAACCGGTGCACTCCTTGACGGCCTGTTTTCTGCTGATGGTTTCCATGCTTTTCTTCAAGTGGCGAGTTTTCGCCAGTTTACGGTGAATCGCGGCGGGCGACGATTTCTCGACCCATGAATCCTGCCCGCCCCGGAGCGGCTTCAGCCGCGAAGGGTGATCTGCTCGTTGCGCATTCGCGGCTGAAGCCGCTCCCACGGCTGGTTCCTATTAATTTGGCAGGCTCTGACCGGCCCATTTGTTCAGCATTTCCCTAAAAACCTTACCGCAGAGTCGCAGAGAAGGCGCCAAGAAAAACCTACTAACCTCAAGCGGATTTCCTTGGCGCTTTCTTTCCGCCTTGCCGCCTTGGCGGTGGATTTTGAATTTTTCACAGCCATTTAGTCGCCGCTGCACGTGCCGCCAGAATCGCCGGCACAATCGCCGGCCGCGCCGAAACCACAGGCATCGCCGCTATAGAGATCGACGCTCGGGCTGCTATAGCTTCTGCCGAGCGGCGGGCCGCTGTCGAACGGCGCGTTTTCCGGCCCATTGCGCTCGGCTGCGGCCCGCGGTTGCGCGGCACGAGCGACGCTCGGCCGAGTCGGGCACCGGGCCTGCGCCCAGAAATATCCGCACAGCCAACCGCCGCCGAGGCAGGCAAAAAGCAGTTTGAGAAGGGTCACCGTCGGCCATTGAAAAAAATGCGCCCGGCAGACGAGCAGACCGACGAGCAGTCCCAGCCCGGCCCCGAGCCGGGCGCCCGAGGATTTCTCCGGGCGCGCCAAGGGCGCGGCCTTTCTATTGTCGGTCATGGCGGGCTGTCGTTGTTCTCGGGCCGGCCGGGCTCGAGCGGGACGATCCCCGGCAGGCCGTTTTCGCCCTGCCAACGGTAGCCGGGCGGCGCCCCGAGGCGGTCGGTGGACTGCAGGCGCATCTGCTCGTCGCCCGGCCCCGCCTCGCCTTTCTCCGGCGCCGGGCGTTCGCGCGCCGGCCGGGGGGGGCGCGCCGGAGGCGGCGACTCGGCCGGCGGGGTCCGCCCGAGCAGGTTGCCGAACCAGTCGCTGACGCGATGGAGCAAGGCACCGAAGATGCCGCTTTCCGCCGCCTCGGGGAACCGGGCCTGGCGATCGATCAGGCGGGCCCGCAAGGACTGCCGGAAGAAGTCGCCGACCATCGGCAAGGCACTGTGGGCGCCCTGCCCCCAATAGTCGCTGCGTAGCGTGACGCGGTTGTCGTTGAAGCCGACCCAGGCCCCGGCCACCAGTTGCCGATGCATCAGGATGAACCAGCCATCGGCATTGCCTTGCGTCGTCCCGGTCTTGCCGGCGACATCGGCCCGGATGCCGAAGCGGGAACGGATGGCGCTGCCGGTACCACGCTCGACGACACCGCGCATGACGTCGAGCAAGGTATGTGCGGCCGCGGTCGGCAACACGTTTTCCGGCGGGGTGGCGGCGAATTCCTCGAGCAGGCGACCATCGCTGTCCTCGATCCGGGTCACCATCAGGGGCTCCTGGTACTCGCCAGCATTGGCGATGGTGCCGTAGGCGACGACCATTTCCTTCAGGCTCACCGGGCTGGTGCCCAGCGCCAGCGACGGCACGGCGTCGAGCTTGCTGTCGCGAACGCCCATCGCCCGGGCCAGCTTGGCCACCCGATTCGGACCGACGCGTTGCATCAACTGGGCGGTGATGGTGTTTTTCGAATGCACCAGGCCGTCGCGCAGGCTGATCGGCTGGCCGCTGGGCGGCCCATCGTCGGTCGGGCGCCAGATTTCGCCGCCGCTGAGCGGGATTTCCACCGCCTGATCGAGCAGCGTATCGCTCGGACTGGCGCCTTGCGCGAAGGCGGCACCATAGACGAACGGCTTGAAAGTCGAGCCGGGCTGGCGCCGCGCCTGCTGCACATGATCGAAAGCGTCCTGGCTGAAATCGCGGCTGCCGACCCAGGCCTTGATCTGGCCGCTGGCCGGTTCGAGGGCGAGAAAACCGGCCTGCACCCGCAGCTTCTGCTGGCGTAGCGTCTGCATGAAGGCCTTGTCGGCCTGCAGGCGTTTGCGGGCTTCTTCATCGCTCATGCCCGAGTCGAGCGCCGTCCGGTAGATCGGCGTCTCGCGGATGAAGGTCTGGATCAGTTCGTCCGCCGCCCCCCGTCCGGCCCGCGAACTCCAGGCGGCATCGGCAATCTCCTGCAACTGCCGGCCCTGACGCGCCACCACCTGGTTGGCCAGGGCCTGCAGGCGGGAATCGAGCGTCGTGTGCACGACCAGGCCATCGGCGTAAATGTTGTAGCCATTGCGGTCGGCCCAGGCGATCAGCCATTTGCGCAATTGCTGAGTGAAGTGCGGGGCCGGTCCCAGGGGCTCCTCCTGGCGCTCGAACTCGACGCCGAGCGGCTTCTTTTTCAGCGTCTCGAACTTGCCCGCCGTCAGCGCCTGATGCTTGACCATCTGGGCGAGCACGGTATTGCGCCGAAGCAGGGCGCGATCCGGATTGAGCACCGGGTTGTAGTAGCTGTTGCCCTTCAGCATGCCGACCAGGGTGGCGCTCTGCAGCACGCTCAGGGCGTCGGCCGAGGTATCGAAATAGGTGCGCGCCGCCATCTCGATGCCGTAGGCGTTGTAGAGAAAAGGGACGGTATTCAGATAGGTCTCGAGAATTTCCCGCTTGGTATACAGGGCCTCGATCTTGAGCGCGGTGATGGCTTCCTTGAGCTTGCGGGTCAGCGTCGGGGCGCGCCCGATTTCCTCGGGATAGAGATTGCGGGCTAGCTGCTGGGTCAGCGTCGAGCCGCCCTGACGGTCGCCGGCAAAGGTATACAGCGCGGCGCCCGCGGTGCGCCGCCAGTCGATGCCGTGATGCTGGTAAAAACGGTGATCCTCGGTCGCCACCAGGGCCGCCACCACCGCCGGCGAAATATCATCGATCTTGACCCAGACCCGGTTGGAGCGCTTGAAAACCGCCAGTTCCTTGCCATCCGCCGAAAGAATACGGGCCGGCTGCTCGAGCTTGGCCTTGCCGATATCGCTGATGCTCGGCGTAAAGGGAATCAGCAACAGCGCATAGAGCAGCAACAGCAACGGCCCGGCAGCCAACCCCCAGGCGACGCCGCGGCGGGTGGGATGGCGCAGGCGGCCGAACAATTCGGCCGCGCTGGCAGCAATGCGGGCCAGGGCCGGTTTTATGGGAAGAAAATTCACGCGGCAAAGGTACATCAAGGCGCCGACGGGGGGAAGCCGCGACGCGCCGGATTCGGGTGATCGGAAGACAATGGCGAACTACTCGCCGGGTAGGGCGCCTTTGCCGATAGCCGGGGCCCGAGTCGAAAATGCTGCGGGAGCGCCCGATTTATACCCGCTACCACGAACTCAAGTCGCCCAGCCCAATGACGGCCATCCTCATTCAGTTTTCCGACGCCGCTTGCTTCCTGGCTTCACATCCACCTGCCCGAGCGCCTTCGTCGCTTTCACCACCCGATCAAAGTCCGATTCGATTTTCAAAGTCCGGTTGAATTCCGCATATTCCGCCAGCGCCTTCTGATCAGCCTGGGTTTTGCTGATCTTGCCTTTGTGGGTCAACACCTCGTACTCGTTGAAACTCAGGAATTTGTCCACGCTGGCTGCCATATCAGCCATGCTCATTTGGACGCGGTTTTCGATGATGTTTTCGATGTAGTCGAAGAAACCGGAAATGGTGCGCTCCAGCCGCTTGATCTCCGGTTCGGAGAGGTAATTCTTGGCGATGGTGACATCCGAGGCCAGGATGCGGCCGTGCGGAGCATTTTTCCAGGTGAGCAAGCCGGCATGCGGCGCGTTGTGGTCGGTTTTACTGAGGATGATCTCGGCGGCGGTTTGGCCGGTGATGGCGTAGTGGAACTTGTTCTGCACCATGGCGTAGAAAGTCTGCGTGACGTCTGAGCGGGGATCGTAGTCCACGCTGCATTCGGCGAAAATATCGGTAATCTGCTGGTAAATTCGGCGTTCGCTGGCCCGGATGGAACGGACCCGCTCCAGCAACTCCAGGAAGTAGTCCTCGCCGAACACCTGCTTGCCTTGCTTCAGGCGTTCGTCGTCGAGCACGAAGCCCTTGCGGATATATTCCTTCAGAATCTGCGTGGCCCAGATTCGGAACTGGGTAGCGCGCTTGGAGCTGACGCGGTAGCCAACGGCGATGATGGCGTCGAGACTGTAGTGCTTGAGGGTCCGTCGGACGGCCCGCCCACCTTCTTTTTGAACTACCGAGAAATCCTCGGCAGTTGCCTTCTCCACCAATTCGCCCTCGGCGTAGATATTTTTTAGGTGCAGACCGATGTTGTCCGGAGTCGTCTGGAACAACTCAGCCATGAGGCGCTGGGGCAACCAGAGGGTTTCGGCATGGATGAGGACGCGGACATGCACTTTCTCGTCGTCGCCAGCGTAAAGCAGGAACGGGGTTTCAGTGCCTTCGGTCACCGTGATCGGCTGCCTTTCCGCCGGCGTCTCTTTCTCGGTCATGTGCCAAGCTCCCTGAAGTATGTTCGCTGAATGGTGGTCATGACACCAAGCCCAACTCACTGTGCCAAGCCGCAAGACGTTCGGGTTCTAGCATCGCTGTGCACAGCATCCGATGGACCTCGTGATGGGGTTCGCCGGGCAATAGATCGTCTTGCCATTGCTGCACATATCCCTCCACGTCAGTCGAGCACGACGAGAAACTCCGTCGCCAGCGTAATCGGTTCGATTTCGCGCACATTACGTTTGAGTTTCACCAGCCCATAGCCCGCCATCATTCGCAGAGTGCGCGACAGGTTTGGCACCTGCCGCCCGGACAACGCAGCCAGTTCGGTCAGCGTCTTGGGCTTGGCGTCACGGATGATGCGCAACAGCGCCCGATTGTCTTCCGACAAAACGGCTGCCATCGTGGCCATCGACGGAAACCAGACGGTGGGAACATCCCTGCCCTTGGCGGCAACTTCCAATTCACCGGGGCGGCGGATACCGACAATGCAGCGTTTCATTTCAATGTCACCGATTCCGTCTGGCATGATTTTGATTGTATCAAGGTGGCACAACTACAGCCAAATTTCTGGACCGGAGTATTGATCTCTCAAAGAAATGCAGTCACCCATTGAAGCGGCGAATGCTCCGCGACTCTATTTGATGCTCAGGAATGGGGATTCGCGTAGCGCGGAGGTGGCCTGTCGGATTCCTGACAAGGCGCCCGACAGGGGCGCCCGACAAAAACCACAAGCCATTGATTAATTGAATAAATCAAATCTGGCACAGCGATTGCTGAATAGGCTGCGAACCGATTTCGAGGAGCCTTCATCGTGGAACTTCCAGTTATCAGCAATACCCAACCAGCCGCAGAAGGCGGTGGCTGTTCTTCCAGTGGCTGCGGCACGGCGCCTGATGCGCTCGGCCACCTGCCCGATCATATCCGCGCCAAGGTCCAGGATCACCCCTGTTATTCCGAAGAAGCGCACCATTACTTTGCCCGCATGCACGTTGCCGTGGCCCCGGCCTGCAACATCCAGTGCAATTACTGCAATCGCAAGTACGACTGTTCCAACGAATCCCGTCCGGGCGTCGTTTCCGAAGTATTGACGCCGAAACAGGCGATCAACAAGGTGCTCGCCGTGGCGGCCGAAATCCCGCAGATGACCGTGCTCGGCATCGCCGGCCCCGGCGACCCCCTGGCCAACCCGGGCCGCACCTTCGAGACCTTCGAGCAGCTCTCCGAGCGCGCCCCGGACATCAAGCTCTGCGTGTCGACCAATGGCCTGAACCTGCCGATGTATGTGGACCGCATCGCCCAGCACAACATCGACCACGTGACGATCACCATCAACTGTGTCGATCCCGAAGTCGGCGCCAAGATCTACCCGTGGATTTTCTGGGAGAACAAGCGCATTTTCGGCGTCGAAGGCGCGCGCATCCTGATCGAGCAGCAGCAGAAGGGTCTGCAGATGCTGACCGACCGCGGCATCCTGGTGAAGGTCAACTCGGTGCTGATCCCCGGCGTCAATGACGAGCATCTCAAGGAAGTCTCGAAGATCGTCAAGGCCAAGGGCGCCTTCCTGCACAATGTCATGCCGCTGATCGCCGAGCCGGAACACGGCACCTACTACGGCATCATGGAACAGCCGGAACCGACCCCCGAGCAACTGCAGGAACTGCAGGACGCCTGTGCCGGCGACATGGCGATGATGCGCCATTGCCGCCAGTGCCGCGCCGATGCGGTCGGCCTGCTGGGCGAGGATCGCGGCGACGAGTTCACCATGGACAAGATCGACGTCATGGAAGTCGATTACGAAGCCGCCATGGTCCGCCGCAAGGAAGTGCACGACAACATCATCGAACAGCTCGAAGCCAAGCGCGGCAACGTCAAGCCGAAGGCCGAAGAACTCGGCATTCCAGCCGATGCCCGCCCGGTGCTGATGGCGGTGGCCGGCAAGAACGGCGTTGTCGCCGAACACTTCGGTCATGCCAAGGAATTCCTGATCTACGAAGCCTCGCCGGCTGGCGTGCGCTTCATGAGCCACCGCAAGACCGAGCTTTACTGCGGCGGCATGGATGCCTGTGGTGACGGCGACCTGGCCGAAGCCGGCACGGAATCGCTGCTCGATCGCAATATCCGGATTCTCGCCGGCTGCGAAGTCGTGCTCTGCTCCAAAGTCGGCTACGAACCCTGGGCCAAGCTGGAAGCCGCCGGCATCGCGCCGAACGGCGAACATGCGATGGAACCGATCGAAGAGGCCGTGATGGCGGTGTACAAGGAAATCGCGGCGACCGGCAAGTTGAGCCCGTCGGCTGAAGACAGAAAGGTGGCCTGATCATGGCACTGCAAATCACCGAATCCTGCGTCAATTGCTGGGCTTGCGTCGATGTCTGCCCGAACGAGGCGATCTACCAGGACACGCCGCACTTCCTGGTCGACGACAGCAAATGTACCGAGTGTCTGGGCGATCACAGCGTGCCGCAATGCGCTGCGATCTGCCCGATTGAAATGGCCATCGTCGATGAACTGGGCGCTTTCCTGAATCCGCCCGGTTCGCTGACCGGCATCCCCATCGAGAAGCTGAAGCAATTCGGCCTATGGAAAGAAGCGGCATAAATTTATGGCAGTAGTCACGTTTTACGAAAAACCCGGCTGCAAGGGCAATCTTCGCCAGAAGACTTTGCTCGCTGCGGCCGGCCACACTGTGCAGGCAAAAAGCCTGAAAAGCGAGCCGTGGACCGCCGAACGCCTGCTCGCCTTCCTCGGCAAGCTGCCGATCAGCGCCTGGTTCAACCCGGCCGCCCCAGCCATCAAGGCTGGCGAAATCGTGCCGGAAAACATCAGTTTCGAGCACGCCTTGCGCCTGTTGCTGGAAAACCCGCTGCTCATCCGCCGCCCGCTGATGGAAGTCGGCGAAGAGCGCCTGGTCGGCTTCGATGTGTCGGCCGTTGACGCCTGGATCGGCCTCAACAATGTCGAACTGCCGGAAGGCAACATCGAAGCCTGCGTGCATGGCCCGGAAGGTCACGGCAGTTGCGGCAGCCACGAGCACGAGGCAGGGGAAGACCATGACGGTTGCGGCGGTCACTGAGAACGCCATCGAGATTGCCCCGGGCGTCCACTGGGTGGGCGCCCTCGATCCGCATCTGCGGACTTTCGACATCATCCTGAAAACCGCCAACGGCACCAGCTACAACGCCTATGTCGTGCGCGGCGAAACGGGTGTCGCGGTGATCGACACGGTGAAGGAAAACTTTGCCGACGATTTCTTCCGCCGCCTTGAATCGGTGGCCCGTTACGAAGAAATCACCACCATCGTCTTGAACCACCTCGAACCGGACCACAGCGGCGCCCTGCCCGAGTTGCTGAAGCGCGCCCCACAGGCCCGTGTTTACCTGTCGAGCCGCGCCCAGATGATGTTGAAGGCGCTGTTGAAGCCTTCCGGTGAGAAGCCGCCCGAATACATCCCGGTGACTACCGACGATTGTGTCGACCTCGGCGGCCGCACCCTGCGTTTCCTGCACACGCCCTACCTGCACTGGCCCGACACCCAGTGCACCTACCTCGTTGAAGACGGGCTGCTGTTTACCGGCGACGTCTTCGGCTGCCATTTCTGCGACAGCCGGCTGTTCAACGACCGGGTCGGCGATTTCCGCTTTTCCTTCGAGTACTACTACGCCCACATCATGCGGCCCTTCCGCGAGAACGTACTCGACGCGATGGCGCTGATCGAGCCGCTCGAGCTGAACATGATCGCCCCGGCCCACGGTCCGATCCTGCGCCACCAGCCGCGCGACTACGTGCTGCGCTACCGCGAACTGGCCTCGCCGCGCCTGTTCAACGAGGCGCGCAGCGAAAAGACCCTGGTCGTCTTCTACATCTCGGCCTACGGCAATACCCGGCGCATGGCCGAGGCGCTGGCCGCCGGTGCCGAGCGCATCAGCGGCGTGCGCGTCTCGCTGTACGACCTGGAGGGCGGCGAATCGGGCATCTTCACCGACCTCATCGAGGAAGCCGACGGCATCGCCATCGGCAGCCCGACCATCAACGGCGACGCCGTGCGCCCGATCTGGGACCTGCTCTCCTCGCTGACCACCGTGAACATCAAGGGCAAGCTCGGCGCCGCCTTCGGTTCCTACGGCTGGAGCGGCGAAGCCGTGCGCCTGATCGAGGACCGCCTGCGCGGCCTGAAACTACGCCTGCCAGTCGACGGCCTGCGCATCAAGCTGGTGCCGGCCGCCGAGGAACTCGAACACTGCCGCAATCTGGGCGAAAGCCTGGCCCGTCACCTGACCGGCCAGGTCGAACACCGCGAAATCGACATGGCGTCGCTCGCGTAAATCAGGGAGAAAACCATGGCAAAAGCAAAAGTCACCTTCGAAGACATCGGCGTCTCGGTCACCGTGCCGGCCGGCACCCGTCTCATTGAAGTCTCGGAAAAGGTCGGCGCCGGCATCGTCTACGGTTGCCGCGAAGGCGAATGCTGCACCTGCCTGACCAAGGTCATTTCCGGCGGCGAAAACCTCGCCCCGCCGAGCATTCTGGAAGACCAGGTACTGAAGGACAACCTCGCCCCGCGCGGTCAGCGCCTGGCCTGCCAGGCCCAGATCATTGGCGGCGAAATCGTCGTCAAACCGGCCTGAAGGCCGGACACAAATAATAAAACCCAACCACAACAGAGAAACCCCTATAACCGCTCAGGAGAAATACGATGGCCCTCATTACTTTCAGTAGTCGCCTGCACAAGGACAAAACGGTCTACGCCGTCGCCGGCAGCCACCGCCAAACCGTGCTCGAACTGGCCAAGGAACACCATATCCCGATCGACTTCGGTTGCGGCGATGGCGAATGCGGCACCTGCCTGGTCAAGGTTTCCTCGGTCGACGCCAAGCGCTCGCCGATGGGCGCCCCACTGACCGATCGCGAAGTCAATGTGCTCAAGGAAATGGACCGCATCACCCCGGAGCAGATTGACCAAATGCGCGTTGACGACATCTGCCCGACCCAGTGGCGCCTGGCCTGTCAGGTCGTGCTGCGCGACGAGGATGTGTTGATCGAATACCCGAGCAAATGAGGGATTAACCATGAACGGCCCGGACCGCCCTTTCCGCCGCACAGTCATTTTCGCGGAACTGCTGCTGGTGCCCTGCGGCGCCAGGGCCGCCGGCGATCCGAACCGTTCCCTGCTGGCCAGCCTGCTGGCCGGGCAAATCATGGGCAATGGCTGCCTGCCGCCCGACCTCGGCCTGGGGGAAGAGGTCTTTCGTCATCTGCTCGACGAATACTTCCCCGGCTACCCGCTCGTCAGCACGCAGCGCCCGGGGGAAGATATCCCGGAATGGAGCGACCTGCAGAAACTGCTGCTTGACCACCGCGCCCGCCAATCCCCCTCCGAACTGCTGCTCGCCAATATCGTCGCCACCGCCTGTGGCGGGCGCGACCACCTGTGGCAGGATCTCGGCCTGCTCAACCGGGACGAGCTGAGCCGACTGATGTGGGCGAATTTTCCCGCCCTGGCCAGTGCCAACAGCGGCGACATGAAATGGAAGAAATTCCTCTATCGACAGTTTTGCTCGCGGGAAGGCATCTATGTCTGCCCCGCCCCTTCCTGCGGTGAATGCAAGGAATACGCGAAATGTTTTGGACCGGAGAACTAATCGCCCGCACCGCCCCGGTGCGACGTCGCGTCGCCCCCCCGCCCTGGGCCTCACCACTGGCTGGAAAAGCGCGCGCCGCCTATCTCGGCATGGCCATCGGCGATGCCCTCGGGGCCAGCGTCGAGTTCATGACGCCGAAAGAAATCCAGCATCAATACGGCGCCCACTGCGAGATTACCGGCGGCGGCTGGCTGCGTCTGAAAGCCGGTCAGGTCACCGACGACACGACGATGGCCCTCGCCCTCGGCAAAGCCATCCTCAGCGCCGGCCATGTCGACGCCCTGGCCGCCGCCACCGCCTTCGACAACTGGATGCGCGGCAAGCCAGTCGACATCGGCAACACCGTACGCCGCAACCTGATCCAGTTCCGCAAAACCGGCCATCCCGAAGCCCAGCCTTCCGAACACGACGCCGGCAACGGCGCCGCCATGCGCGTCCTGCCGGTGGCGCTGGCCACCTACGGCCAGCCGGCGGAACAGGTGATCGCCGCCAGTCGGGCCCAGGCCCACGTCACGCATCACAACGCACTGTCCGACGCCTGCTGCGAAACGCTGATTTTCATGGTGCAGGACTTTCTCGCCGGGCAGACGGCCGACCAAGTCCGCAGTCAACGCGTCGTCCCGCTCATCGAGCAGTTCCCGATTTACGCCTACGACCGGAAGCGCAGCGAAAACCCCAGCGGCTATGTGGTAGACACCCTGCACGCCGTGCTGCAGGGCTTTTTCGCCACCGACAATTTTGAAGACTGCCTGGTCGACGTCGTCAATCGCGGCGGCGACGCCGACACCACCGGCGCCATCGTCGGCCTGCTGGCCGGCGCCTACTACGGCTATGACGCCATCCCCAAGCGCTGGCTGCGCGCCCTCGACGAAATCACCCGGCTGCAGTGTGAAAAGCAGGCGGAAGCACTGATCGAACTGAGCCGGGGAAAACCGGCCCAGCCCGCCGACCAAACGCCCTGACCCGGCTTTCCCCGAGCGCCGTTACATGGCCCGACCGTCGAAGTGGCTGACCGGAATGGCTTCCAGATCGAGATCCTCCAGACAGCGGATATTGATTGCCGCCATCCGCTGGCCCTTGGCATCGACGCCTTCGCCATAGGGATGGATGCCACATGTCGGGCAAAAGCGGTGCTTGATCACATGTTTGTTGAAGGTGTAGGTGGCGGCTGCCTCTTCCGGCGTCAGCAAGGTCAGCTTCTGGCGTGGAACAAACCACATCAATGCCCCCTTGCGTGCGCAGATCGAACAATTGCAGGCCACCGCGCCACTGATTTCGCCTTCGACCTCGAACGCCACCCGGCCGCAGTGACAACTTCCTTGGTAGATCATTGGTGATACCTCCTCGCTGTTGAGATTAACCAAATACCCGCGCCGCCCGCCGCCGGCAACGGCCGACGGATCCTAAAAAACACCAATTGAACCGCAGAGACGCAGAGGAAATGCCACGGCTTGCCCGGATGACTCGGCCCACTTTCTGGGCGAGCCGCAAAAACGAGGCAAGCACTTGTTTTCACCTTCCTCTCGGCTCCTTGGCGACTGTGCGGTAAAGCTTTTAGGCTGACTGGCTATTCGAGCCGAGAAAATGGCGCCCGGTTCCAGCGAATCGTGCGCAGCACGGCCCGGGCAAGGCAGGGAAAACCCTAAGCTGCTATACTTTATTTCTATGGCTTTCGTTATAGACCTCTGGGGATTTCAACGTTTTCCCAGGCGCCAATAGTTTTCCTGTACGTTTTCCGATACCCAAAGGGAAAGAAATGACTATTTCCAAGCGTCTCCTGGTCCTGATGACCACGTCCATTCTGGCGCTGGTCGCCGTGGCCCTCCTCAACCTGTTCCAGATGGGCCGGGTCTATGAGGCGGCCAATTACAGCAACGAGAATGTCGTGCCCAGCGTCATCGCCCTCGATCAAGCCCTGCTCGAGTTCAGTCATATTCGCGTCCGCCTTTATCGCCATGTGCTGCACACCGACGCCAAGATCCAGGCCGATCTCGAGACCAGGATCAGCCAGGCCCGACAAGGGGTGGAAAAGACCTTGTCCGGCTATACGTCATTGATCAGCAATGCCGACGACCAGCGTCTGCTGGAAAACGACCAGAAATCCTTTGCCGCTTATGCGGCCAGCGTCAACGAAACGCTGGCCTTGTCGAAACAGGGCAAACAAGAAGAAGCCCGCAAGCACCTGACCGATGCCGCTACTACCGCGGAACATTTCAATGACGACCTGGCCGCCCACATGGAATTCAACAAGGCCCTGGGCGTCAAGAGCGCGACCGACGGGGCCGCCGCGAAAAGCTTTGCGACCTGGGCCAGCATCAGCATTGCCGGCTTTGCCATCCTGCTGATTGGCGGCCTGATTCTGCAGATTCGCGGCAGCCTGACGGCCCGTCTGGCGGAAGCCAATCATCTGGCCGACAGTATTGCCGCCGGCGACCTCTCGGCCAACAACACGCCGGCCGAGATCGGTAACGACGAGGCCGGCCAGTTGATCCAGTCGATGGAAAAAATGCGCCGCGACCTGGCCGCTACCGTCGGCCAGATCGCCGCCAACTCGCGGGAACTGGCCTTTGCCGCCGCCCAGTTATCGACCACGGCGCAACAGGTTTCGGCCAGCACCCAGAACCAGTCCAGCTCGACCTCGTCGTCGGCCGCCGCCGTTGAACAACTGACCGTCAGCATCGACCATGTCGGGGCCAATGCCGACGATGCCAGCAGTCGCGCCCAGTCGGCGGGAACGTTGGCCATCGAAAGCGGCAAGGGCGTCGACTCGGCCGCCCAGCAAATCAACGTCGTCGCCCACAACGTCGGCCAGACGGCCGAACAAATCGAAGCCCTGTCCACGCAGATTCAACAAATCGGCAAGATCACCACGGTCATTCGCGAAGTCGCCGACCAGACCAACCTGCTCGCCCTCAATGCCGCCATCGAGGCGGCCCGGGCCGGCGAACAGGGCCGCGGCTTTGCCGTGGTGGCCGATGAAGTGCGCAAGCTGGCCGAGCGGACCACCCAGTCGGTCCAGGAAATCAGCTCGGTGATCACCTCCATCCAGGGCAGCGTGGCGACCGCGGTCACCAGCATGCAGTCGAACTGCAGCATGGTGGCCGACGTGGTGGCCGTGGCCCAGTCGGCCAGCGGCTCGATGGAAGGCATCCGGAGCGCCACGGAAATCGTCCGCGACGCCATTTCCGGGATTTCCGAGGCCATGCGCGAACAGCGCAGCGCTTCCGGCGAGCTCTCGCGAAATGTCGAATCGATCGCCCAGATGTCGGAAGAAAATTCCGCCGCGGTTGCCTCCGTCGCCAGTACCGCCAACGAACTGGTCGTCGTCTCCGACAACCTGAAAGCTTCCGTCTCGCGCTTTCGCCTGTAAGCAGGCCCGACGAACCGATCAGGCCGGCGCCCGGCCGGCCTGATTATTTCCGGCGGGCCAGACAGGCCGCCAGCGCCCCATCCATGGTGGCCAGGTGGGTGGCGAACCAGTCCGGCAAGGCCTTGGCGTAATTGCGCGCCATGCCATAACGACCGGCGGCGACGCCCCTGGCGAAATGCGCCAGCTCGCCGAGCACCCGCAGATGCTCGCTGTGGTGCTCGCCAATCGCCGGGAAGCGGCAGGCCTTCATCAGTTTGCCTTCGTGTTCGAAGTGCTGCCGGGTATGTTCGTGCAGACGGGCAAAGAGGGCCGGGAACTCGGCATCGCCAGCGGCCAGCAGCGCATCGGCCAGCTCGACGAATTCCCGGTGGGTGACGTCCATCTCCGCCACCCCGAGCGTAAAACGCTCATCCCACGGCATCAGACGGCGCCGTGCGTGACGCGCTTGGCGTTATTGGTGGTCTTCAGGGCTTCTTCGACGGTCATTTCCGGGTACTTGAATTTCTCGGACTTGAGCGCGTTGTAGACCGTCAGTACCTTGTCGGCCGAGCTCTGGCCCTTGAAGTCGGCCTTTTCCAGGCCGACCAGGTCGATCAGTTCGTTCCAGGCCATACCTTCGGTCAGCGGAATGAAAACGACGATGGCGTCATTGACCGTGGTCTTGAAAGCGTTGGGGATATTGACGGTGAAGAAAACGGCGATCGTGCCCGCCTTGAAGTCGGCGCCAGCCACGCTCTGCAGGTAGGCGAACTGCTGCAGTTCGTCGAGCGAGCCGGAAATCAGTTTCAGCTCGTCGCCTTCGGCGAGCAGCGCGGCCTGCTTCAGGACTGCGGCCGGCGGACCACGGCGGCCCTGGGCATCGGCTACCTCACCTTCTTTCAGGACAAACTCGCCGCGGTAGGCGACGAAGCCCGGCTTGCTGGCGGCTTCCTTGAAGTTGGCATTGAAAAATAGGTGTTGGTAGCGGTCGAGCAGCATGTTTCTTCCTTGGTTGATTGAATGGGTTCAGGCGGCCACGGTGGCGCCGATGAATTCGAAGATGTCGCCCTCGATGATTTCCAGGCCGACCTTCTTGCAGAAGCGCTTTTCCTTGTCGGTCGGCGTGGCGATGAACACCCAGCCGGCCGGTTCGGCGGCAGCATAGATGAAGTCGGACATCACCATGCGTTCGGTATCGCGGTTCAGGCGCAGGCCCATCAGCAGGTATTTCTTGCCCTTGCGCAGTTCCTTGACCTCGGGCGGAATCGAGAAGCCGCCCATGAGTTCGGTGATGTAATCGACGTAATCGGCATCCGAGGCGATGTAGTTAGCTTCCGGCTTGGGCGTCCCCATCGGCTTGAAGAGGATGGGCAGGGCCGGGTTGATAGCGGTGCTCTTCTGGTAGGCCATACCGTCCCAGAAATAGAGCTTGTAGCGGGTATCGCTGCCGCCCAGGCGGGCGATGCCGACCACCAGGTTGTGCGGCACGCCGGCGTAGGAATCCTGCAATTGCGTATCGCGGTTGATATCGACGACGTAGGGCGGCGCGATCTCTTTCAGCCAGTCGTGGAAGGCGCCGCGCGTCCAGGCAGTTTCGCCGTAGGTGCGGGTGAGGAACTTGTTGACGGTGCTGCGCCCACGCTTCAATTCGATATTCATCGCGGCGCGCGGGAATTCGTACATCAGCTTGGGCGCCATCGGCTTGCCGCCGTTCATGGCGATGATCAGCGAATCGCTGTCGGCCGGAATCGGCTCGCCGGTGGCGACATTCCTGACGTCGGCCAGGACGCCCGAGCCAAGATAGGGAACAATACTGCCGTCCTTGAGACCGGCAAGCAGCGAGGCACGCAGTTCAGGAGTCATTTTTTTCTCTGTGGGGGTATAGGGGTACAGCCTTCCACGCAAATTCCACGCCTGCCAACAAAGTACGCAGTGACAAGGCTTTCCGGCGACACCGACCGACCATTGTCGGTTTTACGACGGATATTTCGGCACCGGCCCGACGCTTGTCGACAATTACGGCATATTTCCCGCTGTAGCGTTTTTCGACCGGCCCACTATCTCGCGACAGCAGCAGACGAGGAACGGCTGCAGCCGCTCCGGAGTACCGGGAAATCCTGGCCGGCATCGGTGCCATAAACGTGGGGTATTGCACCGCCCCCAGACAAAACCAAACCATGCCACCGGGTACAAGTCGTTGCCCGCGGGGAAATGCCGCCAGCGGCCAGGAGAGGGGCATGCCAGCCAAAATATGCAAAACCGGATAGACTTATCCCATGTCACAAGGATTAATCCACGCCGAGCAACAAGCCGACGACGCCATCGCGGCGGAACAGATCAAGGCTTACTTCAAGGAAACCAGCGCCCAGAACCTGGTCGGCGCCGTCATCCTCAGTCTGATCGTCTGGGCGACGGCGGAATTCACCCCGACCTGGACCTGGGGTCCGGCCTTGCTGGTGGCCTATGGCATCACGGCGCTGCGCGCCTACCTGATCTGGCGCCATCATCGGCGGCCCGGAGACCGCCCGGCCGCGACCTGGGGCCGCGACCAGACCGTCTGCGCCGCGATCAGCGGTACGGCCTGGGGATTCGTCTGCGCGACCGCCAGCCCTTACCTGCCCCTGCCCTACCAGTTGTTCGTCGCCACGGTCGCCGCCGTCTCGGCCGCCGCCTCCGCCTCGCAGGGCTTCGCCTATTTCCAGCCGTCGCGCGCCTTCATCTGTGCCACGTTGCTGCCGCTGACCCTGTGGCTGTTGAGCCAGTCGGACCGCCTGCACCTGATCCTCGGCAGCATGCTCGTCATCTTCGTCCCCATCCTGCTCTGGCAGGGCAGCAAGCGCCACCTGGCCTTTATCGAGTCGCTCAAGCTGCGCTTCAAGAACGAATTCCTGGCCCGCCAACTGGCCGTTCAACGGAAGATCGCCGAAGATGCCGGGCAGGCCAAATCCCGTTTCCTGGCGGCGGCCAGCCACGACCTGCGGCAACCGGTGCAGGCCCTGGCCATCTTCCAGGAACTGCTGCGCCCCGAGATGCAATTGACGCCCCTCGGCGAGACTTATTTCCTGAAAACGCAACAAGCCGTCAAGGCGGTTTCCAGCCTGCTCGGCACGCTGCTCGACATTTCCCGGCTCGACTCGAATACCGTCAAGGCCCAGCGCGAGCCGCTGCGCGTCGCGACGCTGGTCGACCAGATGCAGCGCGAATTCGGCAGCCTGGCCGAGCAAAAAGGCCTCAAGCTGCGCACCGTCGCCTGCTCGGCCAGCCTGGAAACCGATCCCATGCTGCTCGGCCAGATCCTTCGTAACCTGGTAGCCAATGCCCTGCGCTATACGCCCAGCGGCAAGATCCTGATCGGTTGCCGCCGCCGCGGCGAGCAGTTGTCGATCGAAGTCTGGGATACCGGCATCGGCATCCGCCAGGAACATCAGTCCACCATCTTTGACGAGTTCTTCCAGGTCGGCAACCAGGAGCGCGATCGCCAGCGCGGACTCGGCCTCGGTCTGGCCATCGTCAGCCGGGCCGCCCGCCTGCTCGGCGCCTCGATCAGCCTCCGTTCGCAATTCGGCAAGGGCTCCTGCTTTGCCGTCAGACTACCGCTCAGTCGCCTGCAGGCCCCTTTCCAGCCGGATCTGACGCAGCCGATCAGCTCGCCCTTCGATCTCGGCCGGCGCCTCATCGTACTCGTCGAAAACGAAGAAGCGATCCGCAACGGCTTTCATGCCATGCTCGAAAACTGGGGTTGCCGGGTGATTTCCGGACGTTCCTGGAAGAGCGTCGAGGCCCAGATCAAGGAGCAGAGCATCGACGCCGTGATCTCCGACTTCGGCCTGTCGCGCAATGAAAACGGCATCAAGGTCATCGCCCGACTGCGGGCCCGTTTCGGTCAGCACTTGCCGGCCCTGCTGATCACCGGCGACACCAGCCAGAAAGCCCTGCAAGCCGCCAGCCGGGCCGGCCTGACGATGTTGCACAAACCGGTCCGCCCCTGGCTGCTGCGCCAGACCCTGAGTTCACTGCTGCGGCCGGCGGCCGACGCCTGAAGCAAGAGCGCTGCGACACTATGTCGCACCTTGCCGCCCACGAAACTCGGTAGCATGCCGGCAATACCCTGGGGAAACGGCGGGGAGCCCAACAGCGAACCCGTGCCGACGATGGCGGCGCAGCGTTGCCGCTTGCCCCGCCCCCATCGCCCGCCGGAGCAGAGCCCTTTTCCGCCCATGAAAAAATACTCCCTGATCGGCGTCGCCCTCCTCCTCGCCCTATTGCTCGCCACGGCACTTCTCCTGCGTGGCGGCCTGCCGCCCCGCCCGAACGACTTGCCGCCGGGCGGTGACTTCATCCTGCAGTCGGCTGCCGGCCCGCTCGATAGCAAGACCCTGCGTGGCAAGGTGCTGCTCATATTCTTCGGCTACACCCATTGTCCGGATGTCTGCCCGGCCTCGCTGGCGGCCGGCGGCCAGGCGCTCAATGCCCTGTCGAAGGAAGAACGGGACAAGGTCAGGCTATTGATGATCTCGGTCGATCCCGAACGCGACGACCTGGCCCACCTCCAGGAATACACCGGCTTCTTTCATCCGGAAATGACCGGCCTCACCGGCTCAGCGGACGAAATCGCCCGCCTCGCCGGTAGCTTCGGCGCCGGTTACCGCAAGCAGGCCGTCCGCAGCGACGGTTCCTACGCCATCGATCACACGGTATCGACCTATGTTGTCGGCCCGGACGGCAAACCGGCCGCCGTGCTCGCTCTCGGCACGTCGCCCGACAAACTGCTGGCGACCATCCGCCAACTGCTCTGATGCCGCGCCCGTCTGCCTTGGCTGGCGTAGTGCTCGGCGTAGCCGCCCTCGCCTTCGCGGTCAGCCTGCTCGATGCGGCGCGCCTCAGCGATGCCCGCCAGCCGGCGCGCGACGAACGCCGCGCCCTGGTCGACAAGCTCGGCCTGACCGATCTTGCCTTGTTCACCGAAGCCCGCTACACCCGCCATCCCTCGCAGGCCGACCTGCATTCCGCATTGCAGGACCATCCGGCCGCCTTCGACCATTTCCCGACCGGCGCGCTGCTTGCGCCGCCGCCTCACCTGACTGCCCCGTATGCATCCCTGGCTGGAAAAACAGCGTCACCTGATTGATTTCACGCTCGCCGCGCTGGCCCGGCGCAAGGCGAAAAATATCGGCCTGCTCGCCGCCTATGCGCTGCTCGTCTTCGTGCTCGCCTCGCTCGCCTTGTTCACCCAGGCCTTGCGCAAGGAAGCCGGCTTCGTGCTCGCCGCCTCGCCGGAAGTCATCGTCCAGCGCATGGTGGCCGGCCGGCACGACCTGATCCCGCCCGGCTACCTGGACAAGATCGGCCGCCTGCGCGGCGTGCAAAAGAAGGAAGGCCGGCTCTGGGGCTATTACTATGACCCGGTGGTGAGCGCCAACTACACCTTCATGGCTCGCCCGGCCGAGGAAGTGGCGAGCGGCAGCATCATGCTCGGCGCGACGCTGGCGCGGGCGCGCGGCCTGCAACTGGGCAACCTGATTTCCTTCCGTTCCTATGCCGGCAAGCTGTTCAGCTTCAAGGTCGCCGCCCTGCTCTCGCCCGATTCCGAGCTGCTCGCGGCCGATCTCGTGCTGCTCTCGGAAGAGGATTTCCGCGCCTTCTTCGACTACCCGGCCGGCCATTACACCGACATCGCGCTGTCGGTCGCCAACCCGCAGGAAGTGCGCAACATCGCCGCCAAGCTGGCGAATGCGCTACCCGACTCGCGCCCCATCCTGCGCGAGGAAGTGCTGCGCACCTACCAGAGCATTTTCGACTGGCGCGAGGGCATCGTGCTCACCGTGCTGGCCGGGGCCATCCTCGCCTTCGCGCTGCTCGCCTGGGACAAGGCGTCCGGGCTATCGGCCGAGGAAAAACGCGAGATCGGGATCCTCAAAGCGATCGGCTGGGAAACCGGCGACGTCATCCGCATGAAGCTGTGGGAAGGCGTCCTCGTTTCGCTGAGCGCCTTCCTGCTCGGCTTCGTCGCCGCCTACATCCACGTCTTTTATTTCGGCGCGGCGATTTTCAAGCCGGTGTTGCAGGGCTGGGCCGTGCTCTACCCGAGCTTCACGCTGGTCCCGGCGGTCGACGGCCTGCAGATCGCCACTTTGGCCTTCTTCACCATCTTCCCCTACAGCGCCGCCGTGCTCGTGCCGATCTGGCGCGCCGCGACGACCGATCCCGACGCGGTGATGAGATAAGACTATGATCCTTGAAACCTCAGCTGACCGCTTATCCATCTCAGACAACCGCATCAACACTGACTCTAGCGCCTTCGAGATAACACACCAAACGGGTGAGAGCGCTACGCGGCCGCTGGCACATCTGGTCGGGCGCCCGGCTTTGTCGCTCCTCCTTGCAGGCATGAGCCTGCAGCGTCGTCGCTTCGCGCCGGTCATCCCCCCCAGACGCACCAACAACCGCGTCCAACAGAGGTTTCAAGGATGATCCAACTTTCCGCCGTCAAGAAGGCCTTCAACCAGGGCCGACCGAATGAATACTGGGCGCTGCATGGCATCGACCTGGCCATCGAGGCCGGCCGCGTCACCGCTCTGCGCGGCCCGAGCGGTTCCGGCAAGACGACGCTGCTGACGCTGATTGGCTGCCTGGCGCGACCGACCAGCGGCCGCGTCCGCCTTCGGGGCGAGGACATTTCCGGCCTGCCCGAGCGCTTCCTGACCGAGATCCGGCGCCAGACCTTCGGCTTCATCTTCCAGCAATTCAATTTGATCAAGGGCCTGTCGGCGCTGGAAAACGTCATCCTGCCGGCCTTCCCGACCGGCCGGCCGCGTGCCGAACTGGTTGAAAAGGCCGAAATCCTGTTCGACCAGCTCAAGCTCGGCCACCGCGCCGCGGCCAAGGTCGAATGGCTGTCCGGCGGCGAGCAGCAGCGCGTCGCCATCGCCCGCGCCCTGATCAACGATCCGGCGGTGATCATCGCCGACGAGCCGACGGCCAATCTCGACACGGCGCTGGCCAGGGAATTCATGGCCATCCTCGAAGGCTTCACGGCGGCCGGCAAGACGGTATTGCTGACCAGCCACGACCCGCTGGTCGTCGAATCGAGCGCCGTGCATCGTGTCGTCGGCATGCGCGACGGCCGACTGGTCGACGCGTAAAAAACATGCTTTTTCAGCCGGCCATCATCGCCCTGCTGCTCGCCTCCGGCCTTGCCGTGCTCATGCTGGCGGTGGCCGCGCCGTTTGCCGTGCAAGTCATCCGGCGCTGGGACATCGCCAGCGGCTCGGAGCTGCAACTGGCGCTGGAACGCCGCACCTACCTGTTTTCGACCCTGCTCGGCTTCGTCTTCGCGGCCCAGCTCGGCGCGCTGCTGCTTTTCGTGTTCACCGCCGACCGCCTGAGCGTGATGTTCGTCGGCGCGATGTGCGCGGTCGGCACGCTGAACGTCAATGGCTACGGCTTTGCGGCGCTGCTGACCCAGATCGGCGTCTTCTTTCTGGCCGCGATGTGGCTGACCATCAACCATGCCGACAGCCAGGCGCGCGACTACCCGCTGGTCCGCCTCAAGTACGGCCTGCTGCTCGTGCTGCTGCCACTGCTGGCCGGCAGTTTCTGGCTGGAACTGCAATATTTCCGCGGTCTCAAGGCCAATGTGATCACCTCGTGCTGCGGCAGCCTCTTTTCCGGCGAAGCGAAAACCATCGCCGGCGAGGCCTCGGGCCTGCCGGCGCAACCGGCCATTTTGTTGTTCTACGCCGCGTTGACCGCTGCCGTCGCCGCCGCCCTCGTCCATTGGCGGCACGCCGGCCGGGCCAGCGGTTACGTCCTGGCGGCAACCAGCGGCGGCGCCTTCGTCGCGGCTATCACCGGCATCCTCTCCTTCGTCTCGCTCTACATCTACGAACACCCGCACCACCACTGCCCGTTCTGCATCCTCAAGCCGGAATACGATTACCAGGGCTACGCGCTCTACCTGCCGCTCTTCGTCGCCACCGCGGCCGGCCTCGGCGCCGGAGCGCTGCAGCCCTTCGCCAGGATTCCCAGCCTGGCGACCAGCCTGCCGCGGCTTTCCGCCCGCCTGGCCGGCGTTGCCGCCGTCGGCTTCAGTATTTTTTCGGTGCTGGCCAGCTATTTCGTGCTGGCTTCCAGGCTGCGCCTGCTCGAATGAGGCGCCTCCTTCTGTTCGCCTGGCTGGGCCTGGCCGCCTGCAGCGATGAGTCGCCGCCCCGACTCAAACCGGGGACGGCCGCACCGCCCTTTGCCGCCCCGATGCTCGACGGTAGGCAACGGACATTTCCCGGAGATTTTGCCGGACGCCCCCTGGCCATCGTCTTCTGGAGCGCAAGCTGTCCACCCTGCGTACGGGAATTGCAGGAGATCGAGCGGCTTTATCAGCGCACGGCCAAGCCGCTGCAGGTCGTCGCAATCCATGTCGGCCAGGACAAGAGCACCGCCGCCACGCTGGCCAGCCGACTGGCCCTCGGCTTCCCCGTCCTTCTCGACGAGGACGGGGCAATCGCCCGGCGCTATGGCCTCGTCGGCCTGCCCACGACGTATTTCGTCGACGCCGTCGGCACCCTGCGCAGCAAGCTGGTCGGCGAAGCCGACGCGGCAACATTCCAAAGCCAGGCGCAAGATCTGCTGCCATGAATATCCCGATACCGTTCTCGCCGCTCGGCGAATCACCGCGCCGACCATCGGGCTGAACGACAGATGTCAGAGAGTATCCGCCAATCCGCCCTGGCAAGCCTGTTTCGCCACCACGCCAGGGAGTTGCAGCGTTTCCTGCGTCACCGGCGCGGCGCCGGCGACGCGGAAGACATCGTTCAGGAAGGCTTCGTCCGCCTGTTGCAAAGCGGCGCCACGGCGATGCCGGACAATGCCGCGGCCTGGCTGCACCGGACCTGCGCCAACCTCGCCGCGGACAGCCACGACTACCGCAGCGTGCGCGAGAAAATCCACGTCGATTGCGCCGACATCGACACGCTCGCCGACACCGGCGCCGACCCGGCCCAACGTATCGAGGCCCGCCAGCAATTGCTGCGCATCTGGTTCGCCCTGTACAAGCTGCCCGCGCCCTGCCGGCATGCCTTTCTGCTCAATCGCCTGGACGGCATGAGCCAGAAGGCCATCGCCGAACATCTGGGGATTTCCGAGAAGACCGTCGAAAGACATGTCCTGCGTGCCCTTGAAACCTGTAAAAGAACCTTCGATGAAAATATTTGACGGTAAACCGGCCAGCCAACCGTCATCTACAGACAAGTGCATGAACGAAAGCCTTTCAGCGTATGGCAGCAATCGATAAAAGCAGCGAACAGCAAGCCCTGGCCTGGCTTGCCCGGCGCCATGCCGGGGCCTGGAGCGCGGCGGACGAGCAGGCCCTGGCCGACTGGCTGGCGGCCGATCCCGCCCATTCGATTGCCTGGCTGAACGCCAACGGGTTATGGCGCCAGTTGGCAGAGCTGCGGGAACTGGCGGCACCTGAATTGCGCGCCGCCCGCCAGCCGCGGAACAAACCCAGCCTGCGCTGGCGGGCCGGCTTTGCCGTCGCGGCCCTAGCAACCATCGCGCTGGTCTTGTTGCCCAGCCTGCTGCCCGGCAGCCTGATGCGCCCGCAAATCGAGCAAACCGCGCGCGGCGAGATCCGCACGCTGAACCTGGCCGACGGCTCAAGTGTCACCCTCGATGCCGCCAGCCGGCTGGAGGTCGATTACGGACTGGGTTGCCGCTGCCTGCGCCTGCATTCCGGCGCGGCGATCTTTACGGCAGCCCACGACGACCCGCGCCCCTTCGTGGTCGACGCCGAACCAGGCCGCATCCGCGACATCGGGACCGAATTCCTGGTCCGCCGCACCGCGGCGGAAAACCTGGTGGCCGTTCTCAGTGGCGAGATCGAACTGGCAACGCGTCCGGACAGCCAGCCGGAACGTTTGCAGGCCGGCGAGCGGCGGGCTTATGACGGCAGCGGCAAGGCACTTACGCCAGCCGCCGCCCCGGCGACCGACCTCGCCGCCTGGCGCGACGGACAGCTGGTCTTCCACGACACGCCCTTGCCCGCGGTGCTCGCCGAATTCGCGCGCTACCACGAGTTCGACGTCGCCATCGACCGCCGCCTGAAAAACTACAACCTGTCCGGACGCTTTGCCAGCAACGATCTCGAAGGCCTGCTCGAGCTGCTGCAGGCCGCCTATCCGCTCAGCGTCCAGCGTCTCTCGCCGACGCGCCTGCGCCTGCTGCTGAAAACCGCCGCCCGTTAGTTTTCCTCCCACCCAAGTGCGGCATATCGCCGCACATTGACGGCAAGTCCCGGCCCGAACCGTCATCACGGGCAGGAGGAATACCATGACCAGAACCGTTCAAGCATCCCGTTACATCCGCCGCAACCTCATCGCCGGCCTGCTCGCCGCCACCTTCGGCACCGTGCAGGCAGCCGAGGCCGTAGCCATCGACATCGGCGCACAGCCGCTCGGTGCCGCCCTGGCGAAGTTCTCCGAACAAAGCGGCATCAAGGCCGTCTACCCGGCCGAACTGCTCGCCGGCAAGACCGCCCCGGCGATCAGCGGCCGCCTCAGCCCGCAACAGGCACTCGACAAACTGCTCGCCGGCAGCGGCCTGGCTTACCGCTTCGTCACCGCCGACGCCGTGCGCATCGAAACCGTCGCCCAACACGACGCGACGACGCGTCCCCACCAGCTCGCCGAGGTCGTGGTCTCCGCGACGCGGACGGCCAACCCCATCGACCAGGTCGCCGCCTCGGTCAGCGTGGTCAATCGCGACGACATCGAGGAAGCCCAGGCCGGCACCGTTTCGCAGGTACTCAAGAAACTGCCCAACGTCGAGTTCGGCGGCGGCCCGCGGGTCAATGGCGAGATTCCGACCATCCGCGGCGTATCCGGCGCCTCCATCGGTTTGCTGGTCGATGGCGCTCGCCAGAACGACACAACCTCGCCCAGCATCAAATCCCCCCTCTTTCTCGACCCGTATTTTCTGCAACAAGTTGAGGTCCTGCGCGGCGCAGCCTCATCGCTTTACGGTACAGGAGGCAACGGCGGTGTCATGGCATTCACCACCTACTCCGCCCGCGACCTGCTGAATCCCGGTCAATCCCTGGGTGGCGGAGCCAAGCTTGCCTATGGCGATGCAGACAATTCAACGCGGATCAATGCTCGCTTGTATGGTGGCAATGATGTCGCCGATGCCTTGATCGCACTTGGCAGCCACACCTGGGGAAGAATTCGCCAGGGGGGTGGCAGCCACCTTGACCCCAATGATGGCGACTCGTCGACAGGCCTGGTCAAACTGGGCGTCCAGCCACTGCCGGGCGGACGGATCGAACTGTCGCACCAGTTCTACAAGAGCGAAAACCTGCAGGTCAACAATGCCCAGGCCACCGATTACAGGGTCTCCAACCTTCCACTGGACAAGCCGGCGATTCAGCGCGTTCATGTCGATCAGGGAAACACAGTTCTGAAAGGAACGCTGGGTGATGTCGATGGCACGCCGGCGGTCGCAGCCACCCTCTACCAGACCAGCCTGCAGTACGAATTCGACCGCAGCCCCGACCCGGCAATCACCAATGTGCTCTATAGCAACACCAAGACAGTGACCGATGGCGCCACCCTTCAGGGATCCCATCTTCTTGATGGCGGCGCCTGGGGACGCCATCGCCTGACTGGCGGCATCGAGTGGTTCAAGGACAAGCAGACGGCAATTGCCGCGACTGCCGCCAACCCCTCAGCAAGCAGTACGGTAACGCGCAATGGCACTCGTCAAGTCACCGGCATCTTTGCCCAGGATGAAATTGCCTTGGGTGGTGGCTGGCGCCTGACCCCCAGCCTGCGTTCCGACCATTACGAAGCCAGTCTGGCTGATGGAACCCTGCCCAGCAACAGCGCCAGCCGGGTGTCGCCCAAATTGACGGTCGCCTGGCAGGATGGTGCCGGCCTCATGCTCTACGGCAACGTCGGCGAAGCTTTCCGGGCGCCAACCGTTGGCGAGCTCTATCAAAACTTCACCAGCTTTGGCCTGAGCAACTTCCTGCCCAATGCGAACCTCAAGCCGGAAATCGACAGAACTCTCGAAATCGGCGCCAATTACAAACGCAAGGCACTGTTCGCAGAGCGCGACAGCGTCCGCTGGCGAGCAGCACTATTCAACTCACAAGTGACCGACCTGATTTACAGCGTCAACCTGGGCGGAATGACACCCACCGGTTCCAGCCCGGCGCAGCAAGCCACCTTCGCGACAAACTGCACGAACACGGGGATGAACTGCAAATTCCAATGGCAAAACGTGGCCAATGCCAAGCGGACGGGCGGTGAGCTGGAGGGTAGCTACGCCATCGACAACTGGCAGTTCAATGCAACCTATAGCCGCGTACGCGTCGAAAACCGCGATAGCGGCACAAATCTGTTTTCGCCCCCGGACAAACTGGGTTTGCAGGTTCGTCGCCAATTCCCGGCCCAGGGCATCACCGCCTTCTGGAACGCCACCCGCGTGGCAGCCCAGGACTACGACTCGACGGTACTGCGGCGGCGACCGGCTTATACCACTCACGACATCTTTGCGAGCTGGACACCCGCCGGACAGAAATTCCGAGTTGATCTGGGCGTCACCAACCTGTTTGACAAGCGCTATTCGGCCTACCAATCTTCCAATGCCTACGCCAACACCTACCAGGAAGGTCGCAGCCTGCGGGTAGCGATCAGCACCGATTTCTGAGTTAGCCAGGGGAACACATCATGAAACGTCGCGAATTACTCAAGCTCTCCCTGCTCGCCGGTGCCGGCGGCGCCCTGTCCGGCACGGAAGCGGCTGAATGTACGGGCAAGCCGACCGACGGCACGCCCGCCCAGTTCCTGCCCAAGAAGCCGCCCGACCCGGCGCCCCAGGAAAACGACATCGAGAAATATCCGAAATGTCCCTACTGCGGCATGGACCGGCGCTACAACCACAGCAGCCGGATGCTGATCCAGTTCAGCAATGACCTGCCCGACCCGCTGTGCTCCATCCATTGCGCGGCGATCAGCCTGGCCATCAACCTCGGCCTCGATCCCAAGGCCATCTATGTCGGCGACAACGCCGTCGACAGCGCCCCGCGGCCACTGGTCGAGGTCGGCAAGGCGACCTTCCTGGTCGGCAGCGAACTGCCCGGCGTCATGACCTGGAACAGCAAGGTCGCCTACGGCACGCCGGAAGCGGCGGCGGCCGCACAACAACGGCACGGCGGCACCTTGATGGACTTCCGCCAGGCGATCAAGGTGTCCTTCACCGACCTCGCCGACGACGTCGAGCGCATGCGCAGCGCCCGCGAGGAACGCCGCCAGCGCGCCGCCAGAAAGCAGGGCTGAGATGCCCGGAGCAAACGCCAAGCATACCATCCGCAAGTTCCTGCTCGGCCTCGCCTGCGGACTGGCCCTCGCCGACGCCCGGGCGGGGAGCTTCAGGGATGCGCCCGAGGCGCCGGAAATGGTCGTCCTGCCCGCCGGCAGTTTCGCGATGGGCGCCCGCGGCCGGCCCGACACGGAACCCGTGCACCAGGTCACGCTGCCGGCCTTTGCGATCGGCCGCCATGAAGTCACGCAGGGCGAGTGGAAGGCGGTGATGGGAAACAACCCGTCCCGCTTTGCCGAGTGCGGCGACAACTGCCCGGTCGAGAACGTCAATTGGCATGAAGCTGTCGAGTTCGCCCGCCACCTCAGCGCCCGGACCGGCCATACCTACCGCCTGCCCAGCGAGGCCGAATGGGAATACGCCTGTCGCGCCGGCCAGGCGCATGATTTCTGCGGCGGCGACAACCCGGCGGCGCTGGCCTGGTTTGGCGACGAATACGGCGCACCGCAGCCGGTCGGCCGCAAGCAGGCCAACGCCTTGGGCCTGCACGACATGGGCGGCAACGTCTGGGAATGGACGCAGGATTGCATGCAAGCCAGCTACCTGGGCGCGCCGGCCGACGGCTCAGCCTGGGAGGCGAGCAGCGGGCAATGCCGGAGCCGCATCCTGCGCGGCGGCTCCTGGCTGGACGGCCCGCAATACACGCGCGCCACCTTGCGTTTCGGCTTCGACCCGAAGTTCCGGGCCGGCGATTTCGGCTTCCGGGTGGTTCGGCAACTGGACTAAGTCGCTCTCCCGGCGCTTTTCCGTCTAGCCGCCGCCCTTGCGCAGCAGGCGTTCGCGGTCGTTAGCGTAGCGCCGCACCAGACTGTTTGCCATCTCGTCGAAGGACGCGGCAATCGCCATCGCGAAGCTGCCGATCTCGCCGCCGTAGGTCTGCCTGGCCCGCAGCGCCGCCTCACGACTGGCAAAGGCGACCTTGCTGACCGGCGTCATGACGCCGCGCAGATCGCTGCCGATCAGATAGGTCGCCGACGCCGCCTCGACCAGCGACTTCGGCTCAGCGGTCGACGCGTAATCGGGCGCATAAATCGTCCGGAAGCCGCGCCGCCGCTCGCGCAGCATGCACTCGGCGGCGCAATGCACGGAGCAGGTGCCCTGCGCCGTACCGTCACCGTAATGCAGCAGATGCCGGGCGTAGTGGAACTTGCGCCTATCCATGTTGCAGATCACGCAGCGCGGGTATTTTTCCAACTCGTTGGCCAAGGGTTCCGGATCGCAGGCCGGCGCATCGTCGGCGAAGACCCGGCCGACCAGAAGCAGACCGCTAGAGCACAAAAATAGGCGTCTTTTCATCGGCGATTCTCAGTAGCTGGCGCGCAGGGTCAGCATGTAGCTGCGCGGCTCACCATAGAAATTGTAGACATTTGTGGTACCGACCGAGGCATAGTATTTTTCATCCAACAGGTTGTTAACTGCGAGGCTCAGCGAGTAGTTTTTGTCGATCTGATAGGCAATTCGCCCGTTAAGTACCGTATAACCGCCATTGACGACCTTGTCTCGCTGACCACGAGAGCTTTGCGCCTTGCCCTGGGCGATCATGCCGAGGCCGAGGCTGAAGCCGGACAGGCTGCTGTCGGCGGCGAAGCGATAGTTACCCCAGAACTTGAGCTGCTCCTTGGGCGTCGCGATCGAGAAGCTCTTGCCCTGGGCACTTGTATCCTTGAGATAGCGCGTCTCGAGATAGGTGTAGCCGGCAACCAGGTCGAGGCCGCGCAGCGGCTTGCCGCTGATTTCAAGTTCCCAACCTTTGCTTTCGACCTCGCCGGCATTGAGATAGGAATTGCCGGTCGGATCGCCCGTCAGATCCTGATAGGCCCGGTTCTTGTCGCGGATGTTGAAGCGGGCGAGCGAGGCCGCCAGCCTGCCGTCGAAAAACTCGCCCTTGCTGCCGATTTCGTATTGCTTGCCGATGCGAGGATCGAGCACGCCACCGCCGGTCTTTGTCTGGGTCTGCGGCACGAAGATGTCGGCATAACTGCCGTACAGCGTGATCTGCTTGTTGAGGTCGAAAAGCAGGCCGGCATAGGGCGTGAAGTGGTCGGTTGCCTTGGCACCGGCCTTCCAGGCCTGCGGCGCGGCCGGCGCCACGTTGTGATACTTGTTGGTGAAGGTCGTCGTCCGTCCGCCCAGCACCAGGGTCAGCGGATCGGCTAGGCTGAAGCGCGCCTGCGAGTAAAGGCCGTACTGCACGGTCTCGTTCTCCGAACCCTTGGTATACGTAATGCTCGGCTCGGCAAGGTCGGCCCCCTGACTGAACAGCACATTGGTGTAACTCGTTTCGCTACCCGACTTGCTGGAATACTCGTAGCGCTCGGCATTGAAGCCGAGCAACAGGTTGTGGGTACGGCCGAACAATTCGAACGGCCCATTGGCGTACAGATCGACACCGTCACGGTTGTGATCCGCATCCCCCAGCATGGTTGCATAGTCAAGCCGCCCGGTCGTCGTATTCAGTTCCGAGTAGGTGATAGCGTACTTATAGTACTGGCGCCACTGCCGGTGATTCAGGCTGGCCTTGGCCAGCCATTTGTTGTCGAAGCGATGCTCGACCGATACCGCAGTTTCTTCCATGTGGTAGAGCATGCGCCCCCACTCCGGCGCATTGAAGGTTGATTGATCGACATCGAGCAACTGGTAATGGCCGTTGCCGTCGATCACGTTCGAGGTCGGCAGACCGGACCACGGCGCCCGCACATCGGCATCCTGGACCGTGAAATTGAGCGCGAGCAGCGTCTGTGGCGTCAGGTTGTATTCGAGCGCGCCCATCGCCAACACTTTCTTGCCATGCGTGTGATCGTAGAAGTAGCCGCGATCCTCCTCGGCGACCACCAGCCGCCCGCGCAAGGTCTTGTCGGCATTGAGCGGCCCGGTCAGGTCGCCCTCCAGGCGGTAGTTCTCCCAGGAACCGGCGCCGGCCGACCAGGAGAAACCGAAGCTGTCCTTCGGCTTCTTCTTGACCAGATTGACCACGCCACCCGGTTCGCCGACCCCGCGCAACAAGCCGGCCGGTCCGCGCAGCACTTCGACCCGCTCGTAGAGGTTGAGGTCGAACTGGTGTGATGGCGTCATGCCGTTGTAGGAACTGACGCCGTCGTACATCACCCCGAGGCCGTAGCCGCGCGAGTAGTACTGGGCATTCGACGTGTCGTTGGCAATGACGTTGATGCCGGTTACCTGCAACAGACCATCCTGCATGGTGACCAGACCCTGATCCTCGATCTGTTCACGGGTCAGGACTGAAACCGAATTGGCAATTTCCCGCGGCGCCAGCGGCACCTTGCCGGCGATCGTTGCCTTTTCCGGCTTGTAACCGCGCTCGGCATCGGCGGTGACCAGGACCTCGGCCAGCACACGATCACCGACCGCTGCCGCCCGCTTCTGCACCACAAACGTCCCCTTGCCGGTACTGGCAAAGCTGAAACCGCTGCCCTCAAGCAACTGGAGCAAGGCCGCATCCGGTGTTAGCTGCCCATGCAGCGCCGGGGCGCGGGCGCCTTTCAGTTCATCGGCGTTGAACAGCAGCTGGATGCCGCCCTGGCTGGCCAGCGCGGTCAGCGCGCCGGCCAGCGGCTGGGCCGGAATGTCGAGTGCTTTGACCTGGGCGAGAACGCCGCCGGAGTAGATGGCGGCGACGAGCAGCGCCAGGCGTAGTGGTTTGTGCATGCTTGATTCCCCTGTTACGTCGATTTCATGCGGGCCTGCTGACCCTGTATTGCTTGAGACGTAAAACGGGGTTGTACCCTGACAAGGATATGCAAATATTTTTCAGCGCCGGCGCAATTGCGTGCTCTCCGCCTTTTCCTCGACCCGGATCGGCAACAGGACAGCCAGCGCCTTGAGCAGGCCGGCCCGGTCACGGCGGGAGAAGACGCCGCTGACATGGTAGTTTTCCAGCGCCGGGTCGGCCAGGCTGAGCGGGCGCGCATGCTGGCGGTTGATCTGGCGCACGACTTCGCCGAGCGAGGCGCCTTCAAAGATCCAGCGTTCCTGCTGCCAAGCCCCAACATTCAACGGGCTGACACCCCGGCTGGGGGTAATTTCCCCGGCCTGGTAAGTGGCCGCTTCACCGCTGCCCAACCGGCGCTTCCGGCCGCCGGCCAGGTGGATCTCGACCGCCCCTTCGGCCACCGCGACGCTGACCCGGCCCTGGTCTTCGAGCACATTGAAGGTGGTGCCGATATCGCGCAGCGTGCCGCCGGCGGCCGCCACCTCGAACGGCCGCCAGCCGGGCGCCACCTTGAACAACGCCTGGCCACGACGGAGTTCGATGCGCCGCCGCCAGGGCGTGTAGTCGATGCGCAACTCGCTGGCCGCATCGAGTTCGACCTGCGTGCCGTCGTCGAGTACCAGGTGCCGGACCTCGCCGATTTCGCTATTTTCCGGCCGGTCGACCGCCTGGCTGGCGTACATCAGGCCGAGGGCAAGCGCCGCCACAACGGCCAGCGCGCCGCCGGCCAGACGCTTCTTGCGGGGCCGCGGCCGGGAAATGCCGTCGAGGGCGCCCCACAGTTTCTCGAAATTGCCGTATTCGCGCCGATGCTGGTCGGAAGCCGCCAGCCAGCGCTGGAAATGGCCTTGCTCGCGTTCGTCGACCGGGGCCGCGCGCATCCGGACGAACCAAGTCGCGGCCTCTTCGGCCAGGCGCTCCGTTTCGCCGGCGGTGGAATCTGCCGGCTGCTTCATGCCGGCTGCACGCACAGTCGCAACTGGAGCAGCGCCCGGATCAGATGTTTTTCGATGGCGTTCAGCGTCACCCGGTATTCCTGCGCCAGGACGGCCTGCGGCACGCCGTCGAACTTGTGGCGGATGAAGACTTCACGGCATTTCGGCGGCAGCCCGTCGATCGCCCGGCGCAGCCGATCCAGTTCCTGGCGGGCAATGGCGAAGCGTTCCGGCCCCGGGTAATCGCTGGCCAGATCGGCGCACTCGCCGATCTCGACGAACTGCGCCGGCGGCAACGGATGAGCCCGGCCGTGGTCGATCGCCAGGTTGCCGGCAATGCGGAACAGGAAGGCGCGCGGGTTGTCGATGACCGACTTCGGCGCGGCCAGCATGTAGCGAATGAAGACCTCGTGCGCCAGCTCGGCGGCGGTATCGATGCAGCACAGGCGATGCGCCAGAAAGCGCCGGATTTCGCCGAGATGCTCGATATAGAGGTGGGTAATTGTGCTGGCCATGACTTGCGATCGGCAACCGGAAAAACAACGGGCAGGGGTGGCCGCGATTCTAGAAGTAATTTTTTCTCGCAAGCTGCGACCAATTGACGCATCGGCCGCCGGGCAAGCCCCCCTAAACCATCATCGTCGGCCGCTTCTTGGCCAGTTTGCGTTGCAGGGTACGGCGATGCATCTTCAGGGCGCGGGCCGTCGCCGCGATATTGCCGCCGTGCTCGCCCAGGGTGTGCTGGATGTATTCCCACTCCAGATGCTGGACGGTCATCCGGTCTTCGGCCGGCATCTCCGGGATGTCGATGTTGTCGTCGAGCAGCGCCTTGACGATATCCGAGACATTGGCCGGCTTGGGCAGGTACTGGCAGGCGCCCAGTTTCAGGGCGCCGACCGCGGTCTGGATGCTGGCGTAGCCGGTCAGGACGACGATGCGCACCCCGGGCACGAGTTCCAACAGCGGCGAGATCAGATTAAGGCCGGATTGGCCGGCCAGGTTGAGGTCGAGCAGGATGTACTCCGGATCATAGGTGCAACAGCTTTCCAGGCTGGCCTCGACACTGGCCGCGGTACGCACGACAAACCCCCGGCGGGCCAGCGAACGGGCCAGCACCTCGCGATAACTTTCATCGTCGTCGATGATCAGTAACTGTCTTTCATCCTTGTCCATGCTTTGCCTCCTGAGTTTTGTGACAGGGAATGGAGATCCGGGCTTCGGTGCCGGGACCGGCCTGGCGGCAAAGTTCCAGCGTGCCGCCACGGTGCTCGATGGCCGTCCGGGCGATCAGCAGGCCAATGCCCATGCCGTTTCCGGAAAGGATCGGTTGCCCGGCGCCAAAGGCCTGCAGGGCAAGCGCCGAAATGCCCTGGCCGTCATCCTTGATGGCCACCTGCAGCGAACGCCCGACCAGGCTGGCGATCACCGCGATATGCGACGCCCCGGCCCGCAAGGCGTTGTCCAGCAGATTGGTGATCGCCCGCTCGATGGCCAGGTCGAATGACAGCAGGTAATTGTCCAGCTCGGCGGGAATGCCGGTGGCCAGCGAAGCCGACGGATTGAGCGCCAGCCAGGCGGCGAGCACGTTCCGCAACCAGTTGGCGGCCGGCACGCCGTTCTCCGGGGCCCCGCGCGGATGGCCGGCACGCTGCGTCAGCCGGGTCAGCGCCAGTTTGCAGACCTCGACCTGACGTTGCATCAAGAGCAGATCAGGGCGCAAGGCAAGGGGCAGGCGATCATCCCCGAGCAATTCTTCCGCCAGCACATTGAGGGTGGCGAGCGGCGTGCTCAGTTCGTGCGCCGCGCCCGCCGCCAGGCTGCCCATCGAAATCAACCAGTCGTTGCGGATCGCCTGTTCGCGGGCTTCGCCGAGGGCGGCATCGCGTTCGCGGATGGCTTGCATCATCTGCAAGATGAACCAGACCAGGACGACCGTCGAAACCGCAAAGACCAGCCACATACCGAGCAGGTGCAGGTGGGTAGCGGTTTCGGCATCGGCAATGGCGAGCGGTTGATAGAAGCGCCAGAGAAAGGAATAGGCGAGGATCACGGCCAGGCCGAGAAACCAGGCCTGCACCTTGCCGAGCACGATGGCACCGATGGCGGCCAGGGGCAGGAAGATGGAAATCAGCGGATTGGTCGCCCCGCCCGACAGATAGATATAGCTGCCCCAGGCGGCCAGGTCGAAAGTCAGTTGCACGAGCGGCGAGAATACCGGCAGACCGTCGGCACTGCCGCGATAGACGGTGGCGGCCACGAGCAGGCAGACATTGACGCTGCCGATCACCGTCGCAAAGGCCAGCAGGCGTGGCATCAGGTCGCCGGAACCGAGAAGGTTCGGGCTGACCAGCGCCGCCGCCACCATGCCGAGCACGGACAGCCAGCGCAGGTTGATCAGGCGAACCTGGGTGATCTGGGTCAGGGAAGCAAGCACTTTACCGGCGTTGAAAAAAAGAAGCCCCGCAAGCGGGGCTTGAAATGGAGAGGTTGCCGTGTCTGGACGGAACGGGTGGCACTGTAATGAGATCGCCCGGCCTGCGGAAGTGACCGATTGTCGCGCCCTTTCGCGGCCCGCAGTGACGGCTTGTCGCGCGGCATTCGGTCACTTCCCGCCCCCCCGGGCACTGCGCAGAATCCGCGGGTCCCTGGCTCGCCAAGCCAGGGCGCACCTCCACTGGAAACCCGGCAACGGGGTTCCTTTCAGATTTCGGAGGTGACAGGGAAAGGGGCCGGCGCAGGCCGGTCATCGGGTTTCAATCAACGGTAACAAGGGGGAGCAATGTTCGATTTTCCAATATTCGCCATGCCTCTGTTCGGTCATCGGTTCATCTTTGCCTTTGACGCGATCGTGCATGTCTTCGTTTCACACGCCGCGGTCGGCGGCAGTATCGTCCTGGCGCTGGCGCAGTATTTCGCCATCAAGAACAACGACCGGAAGTTCGACGAACTGACCTACAAGATCCTGTTCACGCTGTTCATCCTGGCCACCGCCGTCGGCGCGCTGACCGGGATCGGCATCTGGGTGCACGTCAATATCATCAACCCGGCCGCCATTGGCGCCCTGCTTCGCGTCTTCTTCTGGAAGTGGTTCGTCGAATGGATCGTCTTCAACGTCGAGATGATCCTGCTGCTGATGTTCTTCCTGACCTGGAAGAGCAAGCCGATCGGCACCCCGGCCAAGGCCGGCCATTTCAAGCTGGTCGTCGGCTATGCCGTGGCCTCCTGGCTGACCATGGCGATCATCACCGCCATCCTCGGTTTCCAGATGACGCCGGGCAACTGGCTGGCTTCCGAGTTCCCCGCCAAGCCTGACTACCTGGCTTCGCTGATGAATCCGTCGTGGCTGCCGTCGCTCGGTTTCCGTACCTTCTTCGCGATCATCTGGGCCTCGGCCGGGGCCATCGCGCTGTCCTGGTTCTACGGCGGGGATGATCTGGAAACCCGCGAAAAGGGCATCCGCTTCTTCAGCAAAATTCTCTATCTCAGCATCATTCCCATGCTCGGCTTCGGCTACTGGTACTACCTGCAGTTCCCGCAGGCCGCCAAGGATCTGTTCGTGCTCGGCGTGATCACCCGTCGCCTGGCCGCCAACCCGCAACTCGCCGTGCAGGTCACGCTCGGCTTGGTGACCTTGGTTGTCGTGTCGTCCGCCTATCTCTTCCTGCGCCCGAAAAAGGCCCCGATGCTCGCCGCCCTTGCCCTGATCCTCGGCAGCGGCGCCCTGATCGGCGAATTCGAACGGGTCCGCGAATTTGTCCGCAAGCCCTACATCATCTACGGCTACATGTACGCCAACGGTATCCGCGTCCAGGACATGCCGCTGCTCAACAAGGAAGGTTACCTGAAACAGGCCGTCTTCCTGCCGCCGGAGTTGCGCCAGATCACGCCGGAAAACAAGGTCAAGGTCGGCGAATACCTCTACCTGTTCGAATGCCGCTACTGCCATACGGTCAACGGCATCAATTCGGTCAAGACCCGCGTCAAGGGCTGGGATGAGCCAACCATCTACCACCGCATCGGTCAGCTCAATTCGCCGGCGACGCCCTACATGCCGCCGTTTGCCGGCACCGACGAGGAACGTGCTGCGCTGGCCGCCTATCTGGTGACCCTCAACGCCGACAGCAAAAACTGATCGCGAAATCGACTCGAGGACTATTCAACATGCAATTCAATTTCATTCCCAACGACATTCCATTGCCGATACCGACCGGCGGACTGGAAGCCGTCGATGTCGTATTAACCGTGCTGCTGGTCGTTGCCTGGCTGGTACATATCCTGTTCATCAACGTCCTGCTCGGCGCTTCGACGGGTTCGGTGTATTTCAACAAGCGCGGCGCGCGGGAAAACAATCCAGTGTTCGACCGGGTCGCCTACCTGCTGACCACCCCGGTCACCGTTTGTGAAAACATGGGTGCGCTGTGGGGTGTGGCGCCGTTGCTGCTGGTCAGCGTGATGTTCACGCCGCTTTTCTACGCGGCGACGATCATGAACTCGCCGCAGTGGCTGCACATCATCTACGGCAATATCGCGGCCTTCCTGCTCTCCTACCTGTACAAATACACTTGGCACAAGCTGGAGCATCGCAAGAGCCTGCACCTGGCCATCGGCACGGCCGCCGTCGCCCTGTTCCTGACCCTGCCGCTGGTTTTCATGGCGACGGTGCAGCTCTACCTGACGCCGACCACCTGGACCGGCAACACCCATTTCTGGGATGCCCTGTTCCGCGCCGACACCTTCTTCCGCCTGGTGCACTTCTATCTCGCCTCGTTTGCCGTCACCGGCCTGTTCATGATGATCTACGGCACAGCCAAGCGGAAAAGCGACGACGAAGTGACGCGTCAGGCCGGCGATGTGCTGGTCAATACCGGCAAGAGCTGGTTCCTGCTGCCGACGCTGCTCAACCTGTTCGCCGGTCCACTGGTCCTCTTCCAGTTCCCGAGCTACGGCATCGAGAATTTCTTCAATGCCGGCTGGTTCTGGCTGATCATTCTCGGCGTGGCCGCCATCCTCGGCGCCGCCTACCTGACGGTGAAGGATTTCTTCAATCCGGAACTCTCCAAGGGCAAGCTGTGGAGCATCGTCGGCCTGGCTTTCGTCACCGTCCTCTCGATGGCCACGCTGCGCCACGGCATGCGCCTGTCGCTGACCAGCGAAGCCATGGCCCAGGCCAAGACGCAAAGCGACGAATTCGTCGCCCGCTCGAAGACCGCTTCCGACGAAGCCAAAACTGCGCCGAAGGCGGTCGCGGTCGCTACCGTCAGCGCTGGCGAAGCCGCCGCCGGCAAACAGGGTTGCCTGGCTTGCCACGCCGTCGACCAGAAACTGGTCGGCCCGGCCTACAAGGAGGTGGCCAAGCGCGGCTACACGGAACAACAGATCGTCGACCTGATCTACACCCCGAAACCGTCGAACTGGCCTGACTTTGCCGTGCCCATGCCGCCGCAAACACAGGTTCCCAAGGCGGAAGCGGCGCTGATCGCACAGTGGATCAGCGGGCTGAAGTAAGTCTTGTGGTCGAAGGGGCCATTGCGGCCCCTTCATTTACCGGGCCGGCTTGTCATGATTACATTCGCTTGGTTTTTTGCCGTCGCCGGCGGCCTCCTCGCCTGCCTGCTCTTGAGCATGGAAAGTGTGGGCCGGAAGATGCCCGCCTGGCTTCCGCTCAAGAGGTACATCTGGTGGCTGAGCGTTCTTGTATTTCTTGTCAGCGTGCTGACGATCATCTTCGCCAATATCTAGGAAAGCCAATGCGCACACGCTTCTCGTACCCGGGCGGCAGGGCCGCGCTCACTTCGCGGAAGGGGGACGCGACGACCCGCCCAGAGGATGAGCCGGCCTGGCGCTATCTCCTGTTCGCCGCTTGCCTCGGCGTGGCTGTACTACTGACGGTAATCGCCGAACACATCGAGCCCAGCGACCGGCAATATTCGTCAGCCGGCGCGTCACCGTTCAAGGCGACGGGAAGCCCAGTCAGCAAAATGAGTCTCTGCTGCTCTGCAACTCCGCGCTGAATTTTCCAGGTTCATGGCTTGTGCCAGGAGGCGCGGCGAGAACAAAGCCAAGCGATCGGTCGCCGACACTGGCCGGGGAGCTGCGGCGCCCTTCTAGTTGCCCGCCGCCTCAAGCCCGGTGTGCGGCAATATGCCGCAGCCCGGCTGCATAAGCCGCGACTAACATAGTCACTCCGTTTTCGCACCCAGGGAGCCAGCAAAAATGAAGCGTCGCGATCTTTTCAAAATTTCCGCCCTCGCCGGCTTGTCCGCTGTTGCCGGCGCGGCCCGCGCCGAAGCAGCCTGTTCCGCCGACGGCACACCCAACCAGTTCATTCCGAAAAAGGCGGCCGATGCCAGGCCGCTCGACAACGAACTGACGAAATACGCCAAATGCCCCTACTGCGGCATGGATCGCCAGGAGCACCAGCGCACCCGGATGCTCGTCCAGTATTCCGACGACCTGGCCGACGGCGTCTGCTCGATTCACTGCCTGTCGCTGAGCCTCGGCCTCAACATCGACCGCGAACCGAAAGTGATTTATGGCCCGGATTACGCGTCGACCGTCGAGCCACGCCCGCTGCTGCCGGTCGACCAGCTAACCTACCTGATCGGCGCCGACCTCAAGCATGCGATGACCAAGCGCAGCAAGCATTCCTTTGCCTCGGCTGACGCCGCCAAGGAGTTTCAGGGCAAGCATGGTGGCACGCTGGCCAAGTTCGACGAGGCCCTGCGCGAGTCCTATCTCGACATGGCCGCCGACGCCAGCATGATCCGCAAAATGCGCGCCGAACGCCGCAAACGCGCCGCCGAGCAGAAACAGGGCTGATGCGGCGCCGCGCCGTCCTGGCTTTCTGCCTGAGCCTCTGGGTGAGCACCGCGCTGGCCCAGAGCGTGCCCAAACCGGGCACGAAGGATCTCTGCCCGGTCTGCGGCATGATCGTCGCGAAGTACCCGAACTGGGTCGCCGTGGTCACCTGGAAGGACGGTCACAGCCATTTTTTCGACGGCGCCAAGGACCTGTTCAAGTTCCTGCACGATCTGGCCAAATACGCGCCCGGCCATCGCCGGGAAGACATTGCCGGCATTTACGTCACTGATTTCTACAACCTGGAAATAATCGACGCCCGCCGCGCCCTGTTCGTCGCCGGCTCCGATGTCCTCGGCCCGATGGGCCACGAATTCGTGCCACTGGCCAGCCAGGCCGATGCCGACGATTTCATGAAGGACCACAAGGGGCGCCGGGTATACGGCTTCAAACAGATCGGCGCAATGCTGCCCGAACGGGTCGACGACGGCAAGTTCGACTGACACACCACAGCAGCGAAGAAAGAAAACGGTGCCGGCCGGCCTGTTGGTGTAAGCCTGCTTTCCCACTGGCTTTGCTGGCATTCGCTGGCAAGACGCCCATCCCGCGCACGTGCTCAAGGCAGTCGCGGCTTATCCGCATCATCGCACCCATGTTCGGCGACGAGAAGCTGGCCACCCCACCCTAGTCGCGACCGAAACCCTGTCCGCGATCGCCTGCCCGCTAGACGGCAGGGCGGCGCGCGGGCAACGGAGCAGAAAGCCATATTCCGCCGACAAATATCGGAATATCCGGCGCCCCGTCGACTGGCGTGGTGAAGAGGCTCGCCAGCTTGTCGAGTGTTTCTGCGCTCGGCTCAAACATCGATTCGCGGCGGGGTGCGACAACTTGTCGCACCCCGCACAGGGGACGCGACGACTACAATCAAGACACCATAACTAATTGATTATTATGATTTTTTGATAAACATCAAATTTCAAAGCAAGTAAATACGTACTTTCCCCCATTCAAGAGATGAATTCACCCGAGTCCTGGCTGACTTATCGGTTGCCCGAACTGCCGCAGTTCCGAGAGATCGCTGCGCGGCCCCGGTCGGTCGAAATTTCGGCGATCTGGGGTCTCGCCGTTCTCGGGCATTTACTGTTGCTCTACTTGCTGTTCTCCCTGGCGGTCCACAACGCCCCGACCCAGATGCCGCCCAGCATGAGCGTGCGTCTGCTGCCACTCGCCGAGGAAAAAAAGGTCGAGCCGGCCAAAGCGCTGCCGCCCAAGCCGGCGCCGCCACAAATACGGCGGCCTCTGCAGCAAGCGCAGCCGGTGCTTGCCGTAACGAATAGCGCGCCGACCAGCAGCAGTTTTGTTGTGGCTGCACAGCCCGACTCACCGCCGCCCCAGGCCATCGCCGCCGCTCCGGCAGCGCCGCTGGCAGTGGTTGCGGCGCGTTTCGATGCGGACTACCTGCACAACCCGGCCCCGGCTTACCCGACCCTGTCGCGTCGCCATGGCGAAGAAGGCAAGGTTCTGCTGAAGGTCCGGGTCAGCGCGCATGGCGCGGCACTCGAGGTGAGCGTTGCCAAATCGAGCGGCTATGGGCGTCTCGATAGCGCCGCCGCCGATGCCGTGGAGCGCTGGCGCTTTGTAGCCGCGAAACGCGGCGATGAAGCCGTGGATTCGTCGGTGATCGTTCCGATCACTTTTGCACTTGAGTAAGGAAAGGAAAAGATATGCCATCACCAATGGGCCTTGCCCACTTCTGGAACCAGGGGGATCTGGTCACCCACTGCACCGCGCTCATCCTGGCCCTGCTCTCGCTGATTTCTTGGACGGTGATCCTGGGCAAATTGATCTCCACCTGGCGCGCCTCCCGGTCGCAGGAAAAGGCCCTGGCCGGTTTCTGGAGTGCCAACTCCTTGCCGGAAGCGCTGGAAACCCTGCGCCGCGACGATCCCTCCGGGATTTTTGCCGACCTCGCCCTGACCGGGGCGCACTCGGCGCAGGCACATCAACAAAATGCGGCACGCGGCATCGGCGCCGGGGTCAATGCCAGCGAATTCCTGACGCGCTCGCTGCGCTCCCACATCCTCCATACCCAGGCCAAAATCGAACACGGGCTGACCTTTCTCGCCTCGGTCGGCTCGACGGCTCCGTTCATCGGGCTGTTCGGTACGGTCTGGGGGATTTATCACGCCCTGGTCGGCCTGGCCGGGGCGACCCAGGTGGTCCTCGACAAGGTCGCGGGCCCGGTTGGCGAAGCGCTGATCATGACGGCGGCCGGCCTTTTCGTCGCCATTCCCGCGGTGCTCGCCTACAACGCCTTTACTCGCGCCAATCGCCTGGTTTCCGTGCAACTCGACGGCTTTGCCCATGACCTGCATGCTTATCTGACGACCGGGGTGCGGGTCGGCGGCCATGGCAACCTGGTCGATCTGGGCGCCGCCCGCGGTATTCGGGCGAATTGATCATGGCCTTCGGAAGCTTCGACGAAAACGGCGCCGGCCAGCCGATGGCCGAGATCAACACGACACCGCTGGTGGACGTGATGTTGGTGCTGCTGGTGATTTTCATCATCACCGCGCCCCTCTTCCATCAGGCCGTACCGATCGATCTGCCGCAGGTCAGCGCGACAAAGCTCGACGACAAGCCGGAGGTGATCCAGCTAGCCATTGACGCCGACGGGAAAATTTTCTGGAACGGCGAAACCATTTCCCGGGATGCGCTGGATGCCCAATTTGCCGCCGCCAGCCCGCGTCAGCCGGAGCTGCACCTGCGGGCCGACCGGGCCGTGCGCTACGAGAAAGTGGCCGACGTCATGGCGGCTGCCCAACGCGCCAGCATCAGCAAGATCGCTTTTCTCACCGAACCGGCGCACTAGACGCCGTAATTTTCGGTTCCCGACAACGGAATAGTAATTTTTTGGGGGTTTCAAAATGGCGCAACAGACTTTCCGGCTGAACAGTATTTGCCTGGCGCTCATCGCCGCTTTTTCGCAAGCCACCGTGGCGCACGCCGAAAACCCGGCCGATGAAAAACAGTTGGGCGAAATGGTCGTCAAGAGCGGCAAACCCGCCGTGCCGAAAAACCTGCCGGCAAGCACGGAAGGGGTCAGCGCCCAACAGATCGCCGAAACCACCAACGCCGTCACCACCGCCGAAATGATCGAGTACCTGCCCAGCGTCCACGTGCGCGAGCGCTATATCGGCGACCGCAACGCCATCGTCCAGATGCGCACCAATTCGGCGATATCCAGCGCGCAGACCATCGTCTATGCGGATGGCCTGCTGCTTTCCAATTTCACCCACAACAGTTTCTCCACCCCGCCGCGCTGGGGCATGGTCTCGCCCGAAGAGATCGAGCGCATCGACGTCATCTACGGCCCGTTCTCCGCCCTCTACCCGGGCAATTCGATGAGCGGCGTGGTGCTGATGACGACCCGCATGCCGGAACGCTTCGAAGCGCACGCCAAGGTCGATACCTTCGGCGAGCGCTTCAAGCTTTACGGCACCGACAAGGATTTCGTCGGCGCCCATGGCAGTGCCTCGGCCGGCGGCAGAACCGGCGACTGGTCGTTCTGGATGAGTGGCGACTACCTCAACAACCACGGCCACCCGATGACCTTCGGCAACGCCACCCGGGTCAGCCCGCAACCCGCTGCGGGCACGCCGTTCACCACCGTCAGCGGCGGCTACCGGGACATCGACACCACTGGTGCGCCGCGGATCATCACCAGTTCGATCGGCGCCGACCATACCGTGCAGGACATCGGCAAGATCAAGGTGGCCTACGATTTTTCACCGGCCATCCGGGCGACCTATAGCCTGGGCTACTGGCAGAACACCAGCGACACGACAGTCGCCAGCTACCTGCAAGATGCGGCGGGAAACCCGGTCTACAACACCACGCTTACTGGAACCGGACCGGAGCGCTACGTCAAATTCGCTGGCGATTCGACCTATTACACGCTTTCCGGCACCGGCCCGAATTCCAGCACCAGCCCGACGCATTCGGAAAGCGAACACTGGATGCACGGCCTCGCCGTAAAATCCAATACCCAGGGCGCCTGGGATGGCGAAGCGGTGCTCAGTTTTTACAATCAGAACAAGGACATTTCGCGCTCAGCCAGCAATACCGGCAGCTTGTTCGACTCGGGCACGGGGCAGGTCAAGCCCGGTGGGCAGGTCACTTTTGCCGACGGCACCGGCTGGGAAACCCTCGATCTGCGCGGCGAATGGCGCCCCTCCGGCAACCTGCAGAGCGCCCATCAGGTGAGCTTCGGCTATCACTACGATCGCTACACGCTGAGTTCCGACACCTTCAACACCCGCGACTGGCTGAACGGTCCCGCCGGCGCCCTGACCAGCAACTCGAAGGGCAAGACGGAAACCCAGGGCCTCTACCTGCAGGATGCCTGGCGTTTTGCCCCGGCCTGGCAACTCGTGCTGGGCGGGCGCCAGGAGCACTGGACAGCCTTCGACGGTAGCAATTTCAGCGCCACCAACCCGGCCCCGACGCCGCAAAATGTCGTCTATGCCGATCGCAGCGCCTCGGCCTTTTCGCCCAAGGCCTCCCTTTCCTTCGAAGCGGCCGAGGATTGGAACCTGCGGGCATCGTTCGGCAAGGCCTATCGCTTCCCGACGGTTTCCGAGCTGTTTCAGCTAATCAATTTCGGGCCGGGCACGCAACGCACCAACGATCCGAATCTGAAACCCGAGCAGGTGCGTTCCGCCGAGCTCACCGCCGAACACAGTTTCGGCAACGCGCTGTGGCGTACTTCGCTGTTTCGGGAGGATAAGCGCGACGGTCTGATTTCCCAGATCGACACCACGGTGTTCCCCAACGTCACGAGCGTCCAGAACGTCGACAAGATCATCACCACCGGGATCGAAATGGCGCTCCAGGCCAGCGATCTGTGGATTCGCGGCTTTGACCTCTCGGGCAGCGTCACCTACACCGATTCGGTAATCAAGCGTAACTCGCGCAATCCCGCCGTGGTCGGCCGCGACCAGCCGCGCATCCCCGACTGGCGGGCCAGCCTGCTCGCGACTTACCGCGCTTCCGACCAGCTTTCCGTGAGCATGGCCGTGCGCTACAGCGGCCGGCAATGGGCCAGCCTCGCCTACACCGATATCAATCCCGACGTGTATGGCACCCCGGGGGTGAGCTCCTATACGGTCATCGATGCCAAGGTGCTTTACCATGTCGCCAAGCAATGGACGGGCGCGCTGGGGGTCAATAATCTCGGCAACTACAAGTACTACGTTCAGCCCAATCCCTACCCGCAACGAACCCTGTTCGCCAGCCTGAAATTCGATTATTGAGGTTCCCATGCGCCATTTCAAATTTTCCTGCCTGCTGGGCGCCACCATGGCGGCGCTTGTTTTCGGCTCGGCCGCGGCGGCCGAGGAGCGTCATCAGCACGCCATGAGCGAACGGCCAGTGCGCGTCGAGCTCGGCAGCACGCCGGCCTTCGGGCCGGATGGCGCGCTCTATGTGGCCAGCAAGCGAGGCGAGCATGTGGTGGTCGAACGCAGTAGCGACCTGGCACAAACCTGGGACGCACCGCGCGTGGTCAATGCCGATCCGGAAGCCATTTCGGCCGATGGTGAAAACCGCCCAAAAATTGCCTTTGCCAGGGATGGCAGCCTGCTCGTCTCGTGGACCAAGCCGTTGTCGAAGCCCTATGCCGGAGAAATCCGTTTTGCCCGCGCCGATGACGGAAAGAACTTCTCGGCGCCCATCACCGTGCATCAGGATCGCCGCGAAATCACCCACCGTTTCGAATCGATGGCGGTCGGCCAGGAGGGCCAGATCCTCATTGCCTGGGTCGATAAACGGGACCTGGAAGCAAGCGGCGGCAAGAAAGACGCCTATCGGGGCGCCGCCATTTACGCCGCCACTTCGCTTGACGGCGGACGCAGCTTTCAGACGGAACACAAGGTCGCCGACCATTCCTGCGAATGCTGCCGGATTGCCATCGCCCACGACCGGGACGGCGCGCTGCTCCTGTTGTGGCGCCACGTCTTTGCGCCGAACGAACGCGACCACGCCATGGCCCGCCTGAACCCCGACGGCACGCCGGCGAGCGTGCAGCGGGCAACCTTCGACCACTGGAAAATCGATGCCTGCCCGCATCATGGCCCGTCGCTGGTAGTCGATGAAAACGGCGTGCGCCATGCCGTCTGGTTCAACATGACAGAGGGCAAAGCGCCGGTGCACTACGGACGACTTATCGACCGGGGCAATGCCTTGGTGGTCGAAGGGCAAATAAGCGTCGGCGGGCCGCGGGCCGCCCATGCCGACATCGCTAGCGCAGCCGGCAGGCTGGGAATTGTCTGGAAGGAATTCGATGGCGAGCGGACCAATTTATTCGCCATGCTTTCCGTTGACGGTGGCAAAAGCTTCCGTACATTACCCCTCGCTGCCACAGCGGGTAGCTCGGACCAGCCGCGAATTATTCTTCGCCAGGCGACGCTTTTCGCCTTCTGGCGTACTGAAAACGAAGGTTTTCGCGTGATCGAGCTGCCATGAGCAAAGGTTGCTTCGCCCTCCTTGCCTGCCTGCTTGCCCTGCCGCTGCAGGCTACCGAATTCGCCCCGCTGGACCGGAACGCTGCCCGTCAACTGCTCGATCCGGCAAACCACCGGCAGCCGACGGTGGTAACGCTGTGGTCGGCCGATTGCAGTTACTGCAAGAAAAACCTGCAATTGCTTTCGTCACTACGCAAAAACAACAAGCAGCTCAAGGTGATTTCCATCGCCGCCGAGGCAGCCGGCACCGCACAGGAACAGGCCATCGATCGCTACGCGCTGCCCGAGCCGCATTATGCCTACGGCGCGGACAACCCGGAGGCGATTGCCTACGCTATCGATCCGGATTGGGCGGGCGAGCTGCCGCGAACTTTTCTCTTCGACGGCCACGGCCATCTGGAAAAGGTTTCGGGTGTCATCTCCGTGGGGCGCATTGAAAAAGCGACGGGCTTGCGCTTCCAATAAAGCGATGTCGCCGACATCTCCCACCGGCTAGCCGGCAACGCCCAAAATTCGCTTGAACTCACGCCGCCAATGGTTGTCGATTCAAATTGTCGACAAACTGACATCGACCACACCACCGATCACCAGGAACTCGTCCTCGCCCTGCAGAACGCCCGGCAGCAGGCCGCAGTGGAAGAATATCTTGGTCAGCGGCACCTCGACCGACAGGATGTAGTCGCCGAATTCGCAGGCCCGCTCGCGGCTGCAGGTGAAGGAATTGAGATTGTTGAGCAGGATGACATGGCGGCCACCCGGGCCCTTGGCCAGCACCTCGTGGTCGGCCATCCGATTGGTGCCGCGGTACAGCGTGACATGGCGGGCACCGCCGTGGCGGAGGGCCAGTTCGTACTGGCAGAAGGTGTACACCAGGTCGAACTGGGCTTCCAGGGCATTGGTGCCGTACAGGCCGTGCGAGCGCATTTCCTGGTAGCGCAGATAGGGCTCATCCGAAGGATCGCGCAAGGGTTGGCCGTGGTAGCGCGGCGTCAGGCCGAAACGCGATTCGACCCAGCCTTTCAGGACGGCGCCCTCGCGGCTGTCGGAATCGAAGCTCCAGCCACGGATCATGCGAATGTAATTGGCCTTGGCGCGGGCCTTGGCATGCCCGGTATACCCCATTTCCTCGAGCCATTCGAGCTGGAAACGCACCGTCAGGTAATCACGAAAAACCTCGGCACGCGCTTCCGGCCCGACGGCCGCCAGGCGCCGGAAAAGATCGGCATGCAATTCGGCGACGCCGTCGATGAGCAGCGGACTGGGATATTGCTGATAGGTCAGGCCGCCGAGCACCACCGCCGGCAGGTTGCAGCGATTGATCGGCAGTCGCGCATCGCGGGGCAGCGACGCTGCTTTGTCGTCACCCCTACAAAGCATAGGGGAATTGTCGGATGTTGCGCCCCCACCCAAAATCGCCTGTTTTTCTATTTTCATTTAATAATCAGTTAATTAGCAGCCTTTAGTCGACCTGGCACGCTACGTGCAGAAGGAATGGTGCGACTCATCAATGATTCCTTCGCAACTCGACTGACAGATTAAGGAGATTACACCATGGCTAAACTGCGTCAATGCGCCATCTACGGCAAAGGCGGTATCGGCAAATCCACCACCACACAGAATCTGGTGGCGGCACTGGCTGAATCCGGCAAGAAAGTAATGATTGTGGGTTGCGACCCGAAGGCTGACTCGACCCGCCTGATCCTGCACTCCAAGGCTCAAACCACCGTTATGCACCTGGCTGCTGAAGCCGGTTCCGTGGAAGATCTGGAACTCGAGGACGTCATGTCCATCGGTTTCGGCGGCATCAAGTGCGTTGAATCCGGTGGCCCGGAACCCGGCGTCGGCTGTGCCGGCCGCGGCGTTATCACCGCCATCAACTTCCTTGAAGAAGAAGGCGCTTACGACGACGAACTCGACTTCGTGTTCTACGACGTTCTCGGTGACGTGGTCTGCGGTGGCTTCGCCATGCCGATTCGCGAAAACAAGGCCCAGGAAATCTACATCGTTTGCTCCGGCGAAATGATGGCCATGTACGCTGCCAACAACATCGCCAAGGGTATCGTGAAGTATGCAAACTCGGGTTCCGTCCGTCTGGCCGGCCTGATCTGCAACTCCCGCAACACCGACCGCGAAGATGAACTGATCATGGCCCTGGCCGCTCGTCTGGGCACCACCATGATCCACTTCGTGCCGCGCCACAACGTCGTGCAGCACGCTGAAATCCGCCGCATGACCTGCGTTGAATACGATCCGACCCACAAGCAGTCCGACGAATACCGCGCCCTGGCCAACAAGATCAACAACAACACCAACTTCGTCATCCCGACCCCGATCGAGATGGAAGAGCTGGAAACCCTGTTGATGGAGTTCGGCATCATGGAAGCCGAAGACGAATCCATCGTCGGCAAGACCGCCGCCGAACTGGCCGCCGAAGCCGCCGCAGCCTAATAGCAGTCCAGGTTCGTCGCTCCGGCGGCGAACCGGTACCAGCCAGTATTCAACCAACTGTTGGCGTCGTGCACAAATAGATGTCGGCGCAACGAAAGGAGTTTCACCATGGCAGCGCTCACCCGCGAAGAAACCACAGCCCTCATTGCCGAGGTGCTCGAGGTTTATCCCGAGAAGGCCAAGAAGGACCGTGCCAAGCACTTGATGGTCAACGACAAGGAACTTGAGTCGTCGAAGAAGTGCATTACCTCCAACCGCAAGTCCCTGCCGGGCGTCATGACCATGCGTGGTTGTGCCTACGCCGGCTCCAAGGGTGTGGTCTGGGGTCCGATCAAGGACATCATCTCCATCTCCCACGGCCCGATCGGTTGCGGCCAGTATGCCCGCGCCGGCCGTCGTAACTACTACGTCGGCACCACCGGCGTCGATGCCTTCTGCGAAATGAACTTCACCTCGGATTTCCAGGAGAAGGACATCGTTTTCGGCGGCGACAAGAAGCTCGCCAAGCTGATCGACGAAATCGAAATGCTCTTCCCGCTGAACAAGGGCATCTCCGTTCAGTCCGAGTGCCCGATCGGCCTGATCGGTGACGACATCGAAGCCGTTTCCAAGAAGGCTGCTGCCAAGCTGGAAAAGCCGGTCGTCCCGGTACGTTGCGAAGGCTTCCGCGGTGTTTCCCAGTCCCTGGGTCACCACATCGCCAACGACTCCGTGCGCGACTGGATCATCTCCAACCGTGACGGTCAGGAATTCCAGACCACCCCGTACGACGTTGCCATCCTCGGCGACTACAACATCGGTGGTGACGCCTGGGCCTCCCGCATCCTGCTCGAAGAGATGGGTCTGCGCGTCGTTGCCCAGTGGTCCGGCGACGGCACCCTGGCCGAAATGGAAAACACCCCGAAGGTCAAGCTCAACCTGCTGCACTGCTACCGTTCGATGAACTACATCTCCCGCCACATGGAAGAGAAGTACGGGATTCCATGGCTCGAGTACAACTTCTTCGGCCCGACCAAGATCAAGGAATCGCTGCGCAAGATCGCTTCCTTCTTCGACGACAAGATCAAGGCCGGCGCGGAAGCCGTCATCGAGAAGTACACCCCGATGATGGACGCCGTGATCGCCAAGTATCGTCCGCGTCTCGAAGGCAAGAAGGTCATGTTGTACGTCGGCGGCCTGCGTCCGCGCCACGTGGTTGGCGCCTACGAAGATCTGGGCATGGAAGTGGTCGGCACCGGCTACGAATTTGCCCACAACGATGACTACGACCGCACGATCAAGGAAATGGGCGACGCCACCCTGATTTACGACGACGTCACCGGCTACGAGTTCGAAGAATTCGTCAAGGCCTGCAAGCCTGACCTGATCGGTTCCGGCATCAAGGAAAAGTATGTCTTCCACAAGATGGGCATTCCTTTCCGCCAACTGCACTCCTGGGACTACTCGGGCCCGTACCACGGCTGTGATGGCTTCGCCATCTTCGCCAAGGACATGGACCTGACCCTGAACAATCCGTGCTGGAACCTGTTCAAGGCCCCGTGGCAGAAGGATGCAACGGAAGCCGAAAAGAAGGCCGCCTAAAGCAGGATCGGGAAAGCAGGATCGAGGATTTAGATATTAGGATCGAGTAGGCAAAGGCAAGACCAACACCACTCGATCCTCGATCCTCGATCCTAATAACTCGCTCTCGCCTTTGTACAACTTACGCCCGTATCCACAGATAGGTGGTGCGGGCGAAGGAGATCAAGATGCAAACCGTAGATAAGATCAAGCCGTGTTTCCCGCTCTTCCGCGATGATGACTACAAAGCCACCATCTCGAACAAGCGTGCCCAGTTCGAAGAAGGTCACAGCGCCGACAAGGTCGCCGAAACCTTCGCCTGGACGACCACCCAGGAATATCAGGACCTCAACTTCAAGCGCGAAGCCCTGACCATCAACCCCGCCAAGGCCTGCCAGCCGCTCGGCTCCGCCCTGTGCTCGCTGGGTTTTGCCAAGACCCTGGTGTACATCCACGGCTCGCAAGGCTGTATCGCCTACTTCCGCACCTACTTCAACCGTCACTTCAAAGAGCCGATCGCCATCATCGCCGACTCGATGACGGAAGATGCCGCCGTGTTCGGTGGTCAGAAGAACGTGCATGAAGGTCTGGCCAACGCCACCAAGCTCTACGGCGCGGAAATGATCGCGATGTCGACGACCTGTATCGCCGAAGTTATCGGTGATGACTTGAACGCCTTCATCGGTAACGCCCGCAAGGAAGGCAACCTGGACAAGGATTTCCCGGTTCCCTTCGCGCACACCCCGTCTTTCGTCGGCTCGCACGTCACCGGCTGGGACAACATGGAAGAAGGCATCCTCAAGTACTTCACGCTGAACAGCATGGAAGGCAAGGTTGTCGGTTCGAACGGCAAGATCAACTTCGTGCCCGGTTTCGAAACCTACCTCGGCAACTTCCGCATCATCAAGCGCTACATGAAGGAAATGGACGTCGCTTACACGATGCTCTCCGATCCGGAAGAAATCCTCGACACCCCGGCTGACGGCGAATTCCGCATGTACGCCGGCGGCACGACGATCGACGAAGTCAAGGATGCGCCGAACGCCATCACCACCTTCCTGATCCAGCCGATGCAACTCGACAAGACGAAGAAATTCGTCGAAGGCACCTGGAACCATGAAGTGCCGAAGCTCAACATCCCGATGGGTGTTGAATGGACCGACGAATTCCTGCAAAAGATTTCCGAAGTCACCGGCAAGCCGGTCCCCGCCTCCATCTCCCTGGAACGCGGCCGCCTGGTCGACATGATGACCGACTCGCACGCCTGGCTGCACGGCAAGAAGATGGCCATCTACGGCGATCCGGACTTCGTCATGGGCATGGTCAAGATGATGATGGAATTCGGTATCGAACCGACCCACGTCGTCAGCAACAACGGCTCCAAGAAGTGGGGCAAGGCCATGGAAAAACTGCTGGCTTCCTCGCCCTACGGCGTCGGCGCCAAGGTCTATCCGGGTGCTGACCTGTGGCACCTGCGCAGCCTGTGCTTCACCGACAAGCCGGATTTCCTGGTCGGCAACAGCTACGGCAAGTACATCCAGCGCGACACGCTGCACAAGGGTGAAGAGTTCGAAGTTCCGCTGATCCGCATCGGCTTCCCGATCTTCGACCGTCACCACCTGCATCGCATGACCACGCTGGGCTACGAAGGTGCCATGTACGTCCTGACCACCCTGACCAACGCTGTCCTGGAACGTCTCGACGACCAGACCCGCGGCATGGGTACGACCGACTACAACCACGATCTGGTTCGGTAATGACTGCAGGATCGAGGAGTTAGTTATTAGGATCGAGTGGGCAAAAGCAAAAGCCGGACGCCTACTCGATCCTCGATCCTAACAACTCGATCCTGCAACTCAAGGAGTTGCAACAATGGCTAACATCATGATTCGTCAGAACGCTGCCGGTGGGCTGGTGTTTTATTTGCCGAAGCGCGACCTGGAAGCTGCCATCGATTCCATCGAGTTCGATACCCCGGAAAAATGGGGTGGCGAACTGAAGCTGGAAAACGGTGGCAGTTACTACGTCGACCCCATCGCCAAACCAGCCCGCCTGCCGATCTCGGTGCGAGCCAGGCGACTCGGCGCTGCAGAAGACTAGGATCGAGGATTCAGCTATTAGGATCGAGCAAAGGCAAAACTGCGCCGCTCACTCGATCCTAGGCAACTCGATCCTAGGCAACCAATCACTAGGAGCTAAATCATGGCTATGTATATCGATCCCGACCAATGTACCGCCTGCGACGACTGCCGGCCGATCTGCCCGACCAAGGCGATCAGCAAAGGCAAGGTGTTCTTCACCATCGACGCCGGCAAGTGCACGGAATGCGACGGCGAGAACGACTCGCCGATGTGCGTTAACGTCTGTCCGTCCGGCTGCATCTCGCCGGCCTGATCGCCCGAGAGTCCGGAACCGAGTGCCTGGCACGGCCCAGCCGTGCCGGACACTCCACTCCAGACCCTCACATGGAGCACAACAATGTCCGCAACCCCCATCGCCTCCCGCGAAGCCGCTCTCCGTATCGCCCTGGCTGCCCGTGCCCTTGACGGCCTGGACGTGCGTGCCCTGGTCGGCGCCCTGGCCGACAAGTTCGACCTGCCGATCACCGAATCCAAGCTCGCCTCGCTCACCGTCGAAGACCTGCGCACCATCCTGGCCGGCGACCATGCCGAAGAAAACTGCGTGGTCGGCCTCAGCGCCGAGGCGCTCAAGGAAGCAGTTCGCTACCTGTGGGGCGAGAACATCGAAAACAGCGACACGCCGGCCATCGACAGCTACACCGACGGCGAAATGCCGGGCTCGATCCGCGTCGCCATCGCCAACAACAAGGGCGAAAACCTCGACGGCCATTTCGGCTCCTGCGAACGCTTCCTCGTTTATCAGGTCGCCGCCGACAAGATCAAGCTGGTCGCCATCCGCTCCGGCCTCGACGCCGATGCAGAGGAAGACAAGAACAAGGCGCGCGCAGCCGTCATCGCCGACTGCGACCTGGTCTTCATCCAGTCGATCGGCGGCCCGGCGGCGGCCAAGGTCGTGCGGGCCGGCGTCCATCCGCTGAAAAAGCCGAAGGGCGGCCCGGTCCGCGTCATCCTCGACGAACTGCAGGGCGCCTTGCAGAGCCCGCCGCCCTGGCTGGCCCGCATCATGGGTCTGCCGGCGGCCTCGCTGGCCAAGTTCGAAACCGAGGAAGAGGAAGAAGAAGCATGATTACCCCCGAGCGCATCGCGCAGGTCGGCGCCGCCGTCGAGCAGAACCCGGCGGCCTCCTACCTGCGCCCGCTGTTTCCCGAGATTCACTTCACCGAATGTTCGGCCGACGACGTCAATGCCCGCTTCTCACCGGTACTGGAAACGGACGCCTACGAGCTCTACCTGATTTCCGGGGCGAGCGGGCATTGTCTCGAGGTCACCGCAGACCATAACGGCGCTACCGGCATCATCATCGCCGCCAAGTCGGATGACTGAACAGGCAGCCCTCGGCGTCGGCCGCTCCGGCCTGTGCGCCGGCTGCTCTTACGTCGACAGCCACCTCAAGGCCGGCCGCTGCCAGCCGGGGGACAGTTGCGTGCGGGCCCACAGCGGCCGCCAGATCGACCGTTTTTTTCGCGCCAACAAGGATCAGGCGGAACACTTCCTGGCCGACCTGTTCTGGGAGCGGCGCGCCATTGCGGCGCGCTACGCGCCGGTCGATCTGATCGGCCACCTGGTCAGCGACAACGATGAAATCGTCCGGCGCGTCGTGGTCGACCGCATCCCGGCCGACAGCCTGGTCAAGATGGTCAGCGATCCCGATCGCGAGGTCCGCCTCGGCGTTGCCGCCCGCCTGCCGGAAGAGCACCTGCCGCGCATGCTGCACGACCCGGATTACCTGATCCGCGCCACCATCGCCCGCCGCCTGCCGCACGGCCAACTGGCCAAGATGGCCAAGGACAGCGAGCGGGAAGTGCGCAAGGTGGTGGCTACCCGCCTGCCGGCCTTCGCCCTCGACATGCTGGTCGCCGACCCGGAACCGGAAGTCCGCGCCATCGTCGCCGAACGCGCCCTGCCCGGGCTGGCCGCCAGCCTGCTTGGCGACAGCGAATGGTGGGTCCGCCTGGCCGCCGTCAGCAATGCTCCGCTAGAATTATTACCGCCGTTGACCAGCGACCCCGAAGTCGAAGTCCGCGAAGCGGCACTGGCCCGTCTGGGCGAAGAAAACGCTACCTGAACTCACGAGGAACACCCGATGAAAGAAACCCTGGCCTGGACGGAACACTGCAAATCGCTCGCCCCCGCCGTCGTCGAAACCTGCACCAAGGTGCCGGTCAGCAGCGGCCCCGGGGCCTTCATCAAGGCCCTCGGCCAGGCCCTGCCCGACTGGAATTTCCGCCACGCCCTGAGCCGCGGCGGCTGGTATCGCCTGGGCGGCATTGTCGACGACCGGGGCCAGCGCATCTCCGACAGCCTGGAGAACTGGGTCGAAGCCGAGCTTGCCGCCCGCGACGGCGACATCGGACGCCTGATCGACGACTTTGCCGAGCAGCCGTTGTACGCCACCCGCCTGGTCGGCCAGACCCACTATCTGGTTGCGGCCGTCAGCGACGAGACCGACGAATTTCTCCAGCTGGAAATCGAAGACCTGCAGGAAGTACGCGCCCACCAGCTCTTTCTCAATGAGCCGGGCAGCCTGGAAGAACTGGTCGCCCCGCCCGACGGCGCCTTCGTGCCGCAACCGCTCGGCCTGCCCTTTTACACCTTCCGCCGCCTGCAACACATAGGTGCTTTACTCAAGCGCATGCTGGTGCAAAAGCCGGAACCCTCGCCGGTACACCGCATGGTCGAGGACTGGGGAAAAAGCAGCGCCGGCAACACCTGCACCTTCTACAACCACTGGGTCATTGCCACCCGCGAACACCTCGATCGTTACCAGCAGACCGTTTTCCGCGCTCAACCGATCTCCACCCTGACCGGCGCCGCCCCCGGCTTCGAGGCGCAACCGGGCACCAGCGGTCTCGAACTGTACGCTGCGCTCGGCCATTTCGACCGCGAAGCCGGCTACCCGATGGCCTGGTATTTCCACATGTTGACCAGCAAGGCCGTACCGCACTGGGTGGCCCAGACCGTCGTTGAAGATGCGCTAGCCGGTTTCGCCTATCTGCCGCAGCGCGACGTCGACATCGTGCGCAACTGGCTGCATCGCCCCTACGCCCTGTGAGCCGGGCCGGCCCGCTTCAACGGACCACCGGGGCGGGACGGCGGCGTTCCATTTCCCGCCCCAGCGCCATGAACTGTTCGGCCAGTTCATGGCGGACGAAGGCGAGCGCGAAGGCGGACGGCAACCAGCGATCCGGCACCATCTCGACACGGTAGTCGAGGCGCGTCCCGGCATTGCCCGGGGTGAGGCGCAATTCGCTGCGCAGGAATTTCGGCGACCCCGCCAGGCGTTGCGAAACCAGCCGCCCCTCGGGGAAAACTTCGATCTGGCGCTCCGAATCGAAAGCAAAGGAAAAAGGCCCGAAGTCGGCCTGCCCTTGCTGGACGATCCGATAGAGATTGCCGGTATGGGACAGCACCTTGCTGCTCTTCAGGTTGGGCACGAAATCGGCCATATGGTCGAAATCGGTGAGCACCTCGAGAACCTGCGGCAAGGCCGCGGCCACCGTCAGGTTCAGGCTGCCGTAATACACCCCGTCGCGATAGTCGACGACGACCTCGGCCGTCTTCGGACCGGAGGCCTGGGCGGCAGCAAAGAGCGGGAAAAAGCAGATGGCGATTATTAGTTGGCGCATCGCAGAAGCCTGTCGACGGAAGTGCTATCGTACGGAACAAGCCTGACCAACCACTGACACCCGCATGCGCCTACTTCTCGTCGAAGATGATGCCCTCCTCGCCGATGGGCTGGCCCGCTCGCTGAAACAATCCGGCTATCGCCCCGAAATCGCCGCCGATGCCCTGACCGCAGAACGTTGGCTGGCGACCGAGAATTTCGCTCTGTGCATTCTCGATCTCGGGCTGCCCGACCTCGACGGCAGCACGCTGCTGCAAGGCCTGCGCCAACGCAACCAGCGCCTGCCGGTGCTGGTCCTCTCGGCGCGCCTGGCGCTCGAAGAACGGGTCCGCCTGCTCGACCTGGGGGCCGACGATTATGTCGTCAAACCGGTCGCCCTGGTCGAACTGGAAGCCCGTATCCGGGCCCTGATGCGCCGCGGCCAACCGGCCCCGGAACCGCAGATCAGGCTCGGCCGCCTGCGCCTCGACAGCCTCGGCAAACGCGCCTGGATGGACGAGCAAGCCCTCGAACTGACCGCCCGCGAATGGGCGGCCCTCGAATTCCTGGCCCACCGCCTGAATCGCATCGTCAGCAAGGAACAGATCACCCAGGCCCTGTACAGTTGGGACGAGGAAATCACCCCCAACGCCATCGAAAAATTCATTTCCCGGCTGCGCAGCAAGCTCGAACCGGCCGGCGTCACCATCCAGACGGTACGCGGCCTCGGCTACTATCTGGAAAAGCCGGCCGATGCCAGCACTTAAGCCGGCCAGCCTGCGCTTCCTGTTGTTGCGCCGGCTCCTGCCGGCCTTGCTGCTGTTGCTGCTGGCCGGCGCCGCCACCGCCTACTGGGTGGCCTGGCGCAATGCCACCAAGGCCTATGACCGGGCCCTCTTCGACACCGCCCTGGCAATTACCGAGCAATTGCGTGTCGTCGCCGGCAAACCGCAGCTCCCGCTGACCCCGCAGGCCCGCGCCGTCCTGCTGACCGACAAGTTCGACCAGGTTTTCTACGCCGTGCGCGGCGCCGACCAGGAACTGCTCGACGGCGAAGCCGGCCTGCCGATGCCGCCGCCCGGCCCGCCCCGGACGCGCAGCAGCGCAGGGCGCTACTACTTCGACGGCCTGCTGCACGGGCAGCCGGTGCGTATCGCCGCCCTGCAAAGCGAACAGGCCGGCAAAATAATCACCGTGCTGGCCGGGGAAACCCTGATCAAGCGCCAGGCGCTGATCCGCGAAATCATCCTCGGCATGCTGCTGCCGGAAATCCTGCTCACCCTGGTCAGCCTCAGCGTCGTCTGGTTCGGCGTCCGGGCCGGCCTGCAACCGCTCACGGCCTTGCGCCAGGAACTGGCCGGACGTTCGCAAGCCGACCTCAGCCCGGTCCGGGTCGATGTGCCCGACGAAATCCAGCCGGTGGTCAGCGAGATCAACGCCTTGCTGCAACGCCTGCAGCGCTCGCTCGACAGCCAGCGCCATTTCGTGGCCGATGCTGCCCATCAGTTGCGCACCCCGATTGCCGCCCTGCAGGCACAGGCCGAGGCCGCGCAGCGCGAATGCCAGCCGCCCGACGGCGAACGACTGAGCGGGGTGTTAAGCGCCGCCCAGCGCCTGGCGCACCTGGTCGACCAGTTGCTCGCCCTGGCCCGGGCCGAACCCTCGCTGACCCAGACGCAACCGGAAATCGACCTCCCCGGGATCATTCGCGATGTCGCCGAGCACTGGCTGCCGCAGGCCATCCGGCAAGGCATCGATCTCGGCTTCGAACTCGGGCCGGCGGTCGTCCGCGGCAACGCACTGCTCCTCCAGGAATTGCTCGGTAACCTGCTCGACAACGCCCTGCGCCATACCCCGGGGGGCGGCGCCATCACCGTCAGTTGCGGCCAACACGACGACGCCATCTGGCTGGCCGTCGACGATAGCGGGCCGGGCATCGCCGCAGCGGAACGCGACAAGGTCTTCGCGCGTTTCTACCGCGCCCCCGGCAGCCAGGGAAGCGGCAACGGACTGGGGCTCGCCATCGCCCGCGAGATCGTCCGCCAGCATGCCGGCCGGATCAGCGCCGAACCCTCAGCCGGGCTCGGCGGCGCCCGTTTGATGGTCTGCCTGCGCCGGGCGCCCGCTCGGCGCAGGCAGACCTGAGCCAGCGGCAGGCTTGGGCGTCAGCAGGTAGACTTTCCGTTCGACGCGAATTTCTTCCGCGACGCTGGGATCGGGGTCCGCCTCGAAGGCGCTTTCGACATGGTGCAGTTCGATATTGAAGGCATCGCTGTAGAGGGTGGTGATTTCTTCGGCCACGGCGAAGGGCTGGTCAGCCGTTTCCCAGGCTTCCGGCTCCTCGGTGGTGAGCAGCATGATCTTGCAGGCGGCCGGCACGATGCGGCGCAAATGTGCCAGATAGGGAGCGCGCAGGTCGTCGGGCAAGGCGGTTAGTGCGGCACGATCGAAGACTGCCGCAATCTCGCCGAGATCGGCCGCCGTCAGCGCGAAGAAATCGCCGCACAGAATGCTGATGCGACCGTGTTCCCACAAGGTGAACTGGCCGCAGGGCCGGCGCCGCGGCTGCATCCGGTTTTCGCGAAAGAAGGCGCGGGCCGCCAGCGGACTGAGTTCGACGCCGACCACGCTATGGCCCTGCCCGGCCAGCCACAGCAGATCCAGGCTCTTGCCGCAGAGCGGCACGAAGATGCGCTCGCCCGGCGCCACGCCGAGCGTGGACCAGAAGCGCACAAGGTGCGCATTGGTCGCTTTCTGGTGGAAATCGGTCTGGCGGTCGCGCCAGGACTGCTGCCAAAGTTCGTTGTCGCGCCCGGTCATGGCGGATGCTTCCCATCTATTGTTGCGTTGTTACATCAGGAAAGATTCTGATCGAAACACACAACACCTCGCTCGAAGCGCCATGCAGGCCGAAAAGGCACTCATGTATCGGTCGCCGAAAAGCCGGCCAGCCTTTTAAAGAGTAGCACCGAATTTCGCCGGAGGGCGCACATTGACAATTGTCGGATTCTCTACACAGCCCGTACATCGCGCCATGCACCAATAAAAACAACCAACATTTTCAATGGCTTACGAATTGGCACCACCCTTGCTTAGAAGTCTGCGAGGAGATTTCCATGACCCAGCCATTTGTCACCATCAACGACACCACCCTGCGCGACGGCGAACAGTCGGCCGGCGTGGCGTTCTCGCTGGCCGAAAAACTGGAAATCGCCCGCCAGCTCGCCGCCATCGGCGTGCCCGAGCTGGAAGTCGGCATCCCGGCGATGGGCCCGGAAGAGTGCGACTCGATCCGCGCCGTCGCCGCCCTCGGGCTGCCCTCGCGCCTGATGGTGTGGAGCCGCATGCACCCGGCCGACATTGCCGCCTGTGCCGACGTCGGCGCCCACCTGATCGACATCTCGGTACCGGCCTCCGATCAGCACCTGGCCTACAAACTCAAACAGGACCGCGCCTGGCTGCTGCGCGAACTGCCCAAGTACATCGGCGCCGCGCTCAACCTTGGCCTGGAAGTCGGCCTCGGCTGCGAAGATGCCTCGCGCGCCGACATGGACTTCCTCTGCGCCCTGGCCGAAACCGCCGAGCGCTGCGGCGCCCGCCGCCTGCGTTTCGCCGACACCCTGGGCATCCTCGAGCCCTTCGGCACCTTCGACAAGATCAGCAGCCTGCGCCGCAACAGCGGCCTGGAAATCGAAATGCACGCCCATGACGACATGGGCCTGGCCACCGCCAACACCCTGGCTGCCTGCAAGGCCGGCGCGACGCACGTCAATACGACGGTCAACGGCCTCGGCGAACGGGCCGGCAATGCGCCGCTCGAAGAAGTCGTGCTCGGTTTGAAGAAACTCTACGCCATGGAAACCGGGGTCAGCCTGAAAGGCTTCCCGGCCCTTTCCAGCCAGGTCGCCAGCGCCTCGGGGCGGGCTGTGCCGTGGCAGAAAAGCATCGTCGGCGCCGGCGCCTTCACCCATGAAGCCGGCATCCACGTCGATGGCCTGTTGAAGCACCCGGACAACTATCAGGGCTACGACCCGCAGGAAGTCGGCGCCGCCCACCGCATCGTGCTCGGCAAGCATTCCGGCTCGCGTGCCGTCGAGGTCGTCTATGCCGGCCTCGGCCTCACGGTCACGGTCAGTGAAGCACAGGCCCTGTTGCCGCGCCTGCGCAGTTTTGTCGCCGAACACAAGCATCCGCCGGAACCCCCCGATCTGCGGGATCTTCTGGCCTCCGTCCGGAGCCACCTCCATGTCTGAAGCGATCACCATGACAGCCAGCCTCACCGCCCCGCCCGCTCTTTGGGCGACACTCAAGGAAGACCTGGCCTGCGTCTTCCAACGCGATCCGGCGGCCCGTTCGACCCTGGAAGTGCTGACCACCTACCCCGGCGTCCATGCCCTCCTCACCCACCGCCTGTCGCACCGCCTGTGGCTGGCCGGCTGGCGCTTCCCGGCCCGCTTGCTGTCCTTCCTCGGGCGCACCCTGACTAATGTCGACATCCATCCCGGCGCCACCATCGGCCGCCGCTTCTTCATCGACCACGGTGCCTGCGTCGTGATCGGCGAAACCGCCGAAGTCGGTGACGACGTCACGCTCTACCATGGCGTCACGCTGGGCGGCACCTCGTGGAACAAGGGCAAGCGCCACCCGACGCTGGCCGATGGCGTCGTCGTCGGCGCCGGTGCCAAGATTCTCGGCCCGATCACCATCGGCGAACGCGTCCGCGTCGGCGCCAACTCGGTGGTCGTCAAGGATGTCCCGGCCGACCGCACGGTCGTCGGCGTGCCCGGCCGCATCGTCGATACCCGGGCCGGTAGCAGCCGTCCGGAAAACGGCATCAGCCTCGACCACAACCTGCTGCCCGACCCGGTGGCCAAATCCATCGCCTGCCTGATCGAACGCATCGAGAGCATGGAGAAGGAACTCGCCGAACTGCGTCATGAACCAGCCCCCGTCGAGCACGAAGGTGAATGCCGGAGCTGCACGGCCGGCGACCTGTGCTGCGAAAACGAGGCGATGCACTGAGACCGCCATGGACCTGCTCGATTTCACCGATTGCAATCTCTACTTCGAAGATCCGCTGCCGGCGGCCGCCGAAAAGCTGATCGCCCAGGCGTCGAGCGAATACGGCGAGGACACGGCCGAGATGGCCCTGCTGCGTGCCCATTTATTGGCCCCGGACAATCTCACCGTACTGGTCGGCCTCTACCGCTACTACTTCTACCAGCACCGCCTGGAAGACGCCCTGATGGTCGCCGAACGCGCCATGCAGCTCTCCGGCCGCCTGCTCGGCCTGGCGCCCGACTGGCGCACGCTCGACGAGACGCGGCTCGGCACGGCCGCCGCCAACTCCTTCGGCATGATGCGTTTCTACCTGCTGGCCCTCAAGGCGGCCAGCGTCGTGCTGCTGCGCCTCGGCCAGATCGACGCCTCGCGCGACCGCCTGATCAAACTTGCCGGCCTCGACAGCCGCGACCAACTGGGCGCCGCCAAGTTGCTCGAAGTCGTCGATGCCTTTCACCACCCCGCCGAAGAACCCGAAATCCAATTAGCAGCAGCCTGAGGAGTACCACCATGGACGACACACTTACCCTTGCCGAAGCCCTCGACGACCTGGTCTCTGCCGAGGATTTCCTCGACTATTTCGAGATCCCCTACGAACCGAGCGTGGTTCATGTCAATCGTCTGCACATCCTGCAGCGCTTCCACGACTACCTGGCCCGCCAGGCGCCCAACCTGCCGCCGGAAGAAGAACTGCAGCGCGGCATCTACCGCCTCTGGCTGGAACGCGCCTACCAGGACTTCGTGACTTCCGACTCGCTGACCGAGAAGGTCTTCGCAGTGTTCCAGAACGTCTCCAAGCCGGAAGGCGGCATGAGTTCCTTCGTCTCGCTCGACAAGGTCTTCCGCACATGAACGGCTCGCGTTGGGAACAGGGCGAAGCCGTCCGCCTGATTCGCAACGTGCGCAATGACGGCACCTATCCGGGCATGGATCCGGGCATGCCGCTGGTCCGCCGCGGCAGTATCGGCTACGTTGTGGACGTCGGTACTTTCCTGCAGGACCAGGTCATCTACTCGGTCAATTTCCTCGACGAAGACCGCGTCGTCGGTTGCCGCGAGGAAGAGTTGATCGGCGCTGACGATCCCTGGGTGCCCTCGCGTTTCGAGTTCCGCGAAAAGGTCCGTTCGGCCAAGGGCCTGTCGGTCGGCGGCGAAGTGCTGGTGCCGCCCGGCGCGATCGGCGAAGTCATCAAGGTGGTGCGCCATGCCCCCGGCGGCGCCGCCTATCACATTCACTTCGAATGCCTGCTCGGGCGCGTCCTGCTGATTCCCGAGGACGCCCTGGATGCAGTGGAGCCCAATCATGCAGACCGGTTATCTTGAACTGAAACTTTCCTGGGAACTGTTCCAGAAAGCCCCGGAAACCCTTTCCGAACCCGAACGCGGCCGCCTGGTCGAAGTCGCCCATCGCCAGAACAGCATCGAACGCCGCATCCTGGCCAGCCCGCAGGCAGCCAACGTCATCGTGCCGGCCGCCACGCTGAGCACCCGCCTCGGCGAAATCCGCCAGCGCTACGCCAGCGACGACGATTATCGCCACGACCTGGAACGTAGCGGCCTGACCGACATCACCCTCGGCGAAGCGGTCGAGCGCGACCTGCGCGTCGAGAGCGTGCTCGAGAAAATCGCCGCCGATACACCGGCGGTCAGCGCCGTCGATGCCGAAATCTACTACCGCCTGCACCCGGAAGCCTTCGACCGGCCGGAAGCCCGTCGCCTGCGCCATATCCTGGTCACCTTCAACAACCCGAAGCAGAAGCTCAAGGTGCTCAAGGAACTCGAAGCCCTGCGCGCGACCCTGAGCAGCGACGAAAAATTCGCCAACGCCGCGCTGCGCCACTCGCAATGCCCGACCGCCGTCGAAGGCGGCAAGCTCGGCATCGTCAAGCGCGGCCAGCTCTACGTCGAACTCGAACCGTCCGCCTTCGCGCTGACCGAAGGTGAGGTTTCCGCCGTGCTCGAATCGCCGATCGGCCTGCACCTGATGCGGTGCGACGAGATCCTGCCGAGCGGCCTGCTGTCCTTCGAAGAAGCCAGCGCCAAGATCATCGAACGCCTCGGCGACAAGCGCCGCAAGGACGCCCAGCGTGCCTGGATATTGGCCCTGCCGAAGGTTTGAGATAGCCCGCCGGAATTCAACCTAGGGAAACGCTGATTTATTCCCCACCAGTCGGGCCGAGCCCGGCGAATCTATTGTCAATGCTTCGAAAAGCACGCGCGGAGCGTTGCATCGAGCAAATCGGCGCACCGCCCTAGGCCGCCACGGCCTCCGGCGCCTCCGGCATGTGCAGCGGCAGCCAGAGGCGAAAAGTCGTGCCCTGCCCCGCTTCGCTGCTGACATCGATACGCCCGCCGTGTTTCTTGACGATGATGTCGTAGGAAATCGACAGCCCGAGACCGGTGCCCTTGCCGACCGGTTTGGTGGTGAAGAACGGCTCGAAGATGCGGTTTTTGACTTCCTGCGACATCCCCTTGCCGGTATCGGCAATTTCGAACCAGACATGGCCGTTTTCCAGACCCGAGCGTAGCGTGATCTTGCCGCGCTGCTCGATGGCCTGGGCGGCATTGACCAGCAGGTTCATGAAGACCTGGTTGATCTGCGCCGGGACGCACTCGATCTCGGGAATCTCGCCCAGTTCGCGGACCACTTCGGCCTTGTACTTGATTTCGTTCCAGACCACGTTCAGGGTGCTTTCCAGGGCGTCGTTGAGATTGGCCACCTGGTGTTCGGCCTGGTCGACCCGGGAAAAGTCCTTGAGATCCTGGACGATCTTGGTCACCCGGTTGAGGCCCTCCTGCGACTCGACGAGCAAGGAAGGCAAGTCTTCGCGCAGGAAGTCGAGATCGGCGTCGTGCCGGGCCTGCTCGAGCCGGGCCCGGCCGCCGCCGGCCTCGGCTGCCTCGTAGGCATCGACGACGGCGAGCAGGCGATTGATGTAGCTTTTCAGGGTGCCCAGGTTGGAATTGACGAAACCGACCGGGTTGTTGATTTCATGGGCGACGCCGGCCGCCAGTTGGCCGATGGCCGCCATTTTTTCCGATTGCAGCAACTGTTGCTGGGCTTCTTCGATCTTGCCGAGCAGTTGTTCGAGTTCCAGGCGGTCGCGCTCGAGCTTGGCGTTGGCTTCGCCGAGCTGGGAAGTCCGTTCGGCGACCAGTTCTTCCAGGTGATTCTGGTAATTTCGCAGGTCATCCTCGGCGCGGTGCCGCTGGGTGACGTCCTGCAGGGTTTCGATCGCCCCGATCCGCTTGCCCGCCGAATCGCACAGCGGGGCGGCGGTAAAGAACAGCCAGCGCCCCTGCTCGCCGATATTGGGGAAAAAGGCTTCCCCCTCGAAGGCGCCGTCGATATTGGCCGAGCGCTGGAAACGACCGTGGTAATAGGTTTCGAACTGCTGCTCCAGACTGCCGTCGACAATCAGGTCGGCCATCACCGGCCGGCTGGCCGGATAAAAGGCCTGCCAATGGTTGCTGGTGCCGACCATTTCCTTCGCCGGGCGGGCGGTCACCGTGGCACACGCCTGGTTCCAGTGGGTGATGCGATGCTGGGCATCGATGACGAAGGTCGGCACCGGGTCGCCATCGATGATCTGCGCCAGCAACTGTTGCATATTGCGTTTGCTGGCCTCGGCGCGCTGATGTTCTGATTCGAGCAATTTCCGTTGCGTCAGTTCGACCTGCTTCATCGCCTGTTGCAGCCGCCCCTGTTCGACCAGCAACGCCTGGTTGGTCTGTGACAGGGCCTGGGTCCGCGCCACCACCTGGGCTTCCAGCGTGGCGTTGGCCTTTTCCAGTTCGTCGTTGCGTTCGGCGATCATCCGGAACATGGCGTTCATGCCACTCAGCAGGCTGCTCGTCGCCGGGTCGGCGACCAGTTTCTTTTCTTCCTCGTAGGCCAGGTCGGGGGCCAGGCCGGCGCGGATTTTCCGGATCTGGCGGGCCATCGACTGATCCATGCCGAGAATATGGTGGGCCAGCCAACTGCTCAGGAAACGCAGCAGGAACTCGGGGTCGGCGCTCTGCATTGCCCCCATCTTGACCACTTGCCGCCCGAAATCGGCATGCACGTCATGGTGGATTTCGGCGAAACGCCGAGCGCAGCCGGTGCTGGCCATCAGTTCCTCTTCATGCTGGAAATGCGTCACCGCGTAGTGCACCAGTTGCTGCAGCACCTTGGCGATTTCCTCCGGCGGCGTCGCGCTCGATTGATGTTCGATGAGCCAGTTGATCAAGCGTACCAGGCCCTGATGCTCGCTATCGACCACCGGCTCGCCGGTGACAAAACTGTCGTTCCAGGCAAATATTTCCATTTTTATTATCCTTGAAACCTCAGTTGGGCGCGGCTGTTGGTACGTTTGGGCGGGATGGCCGGCGCGAAGGGACGACGCGGCAGGCTCATGCCTGCAAGGAGGAGCGACAAAGCCGGGCGCCCGACCAGACGTGCCAGCGGCCGCGTAGCGCTCTCACCCGTTGGGTGAATGAGCTCGAAGGCACTAAAGCCAGTGTTCATGCGGCTTGCCTGAGGTGGATAAGCGGTCAACTGAGGTTTCAAGGATTATTCCTCGCCGGCCTGCGGGCCAAGTACACGCAATATTTCTTCCAAGGTCGTCGCCCCCGCCTGAACCCGCTCGACGGCATGCTGGGCGATGCCGCGCAAGCCTTTGTGGCGGACCTGGCGCTGGATTTCGAGAACGCTGGCACCGCTGCCGATGCGATCGCGCAAATCGTCGTCCAGGGTCAGCACTTCGTAAATTCCCACCCGCCCCTTGTAGCCGCTGCCGTGACAGGCCGGGCAGCCCTTGCCGCGGGCCGCCTTGGTCACTTCGCCGAAGGCGCGGCCGAGCCGGGCCTTGAGCAGGGGATTGGGCGTTTCGTCGACGCTGCATTCCGGGCAGATCCGCCGCACCAGACGCTGGGCGATGATGCCTTCGAGGGCGGTGGCGACGACATAGGGTTTGAGGCCGAGATCGAACAGGCGGGCGATGGTGGCGATGGCCGAATTGGTATGCAGGGTCGAATACACCAGGTGGCCGGTCAGCGCCGCATGGAAGGCAACTTCGGCCGTCTCGAAATCGCGGATCTCGCCGAGCAGCACGACATCCGGGTCCTGGCGCAGGAGGGCGCGGAGGATGGTGGGAAAGGTCAGGCCGATTTTCTCCCGGACCAGGACCTGCCCGGCCATGTCGAGGTAGTACTCGACCGGGTCTTCGATGGTGACGTAATTTTTCTCCGGCGTCGCGTCGTGTTGCAACAACGAGTAGAGAGTCGTCGTCTTGCCGCTGCCGGTCGGCCCGGTGGCCAGGATGATGCCCTGCGGCCGGGCCACCATGTCGATGACGCGCGGCAGATCGGGCGCCGAAAAACCCAGGCGATCGATGCCGTGCACCGCCGAATTACGGTCGAGGATGCGCATCACGACCTTTTCGCCATTGATCGTCGGCAACGTCGAAATCCGCAGATCGACCATGCGCATCGGCGTCTTGACGGTAATCCGCCCGTCCTGCGGCCGCCGCCGTTCGGAGATATCGAGATCCGACATGATCTTCAGGCGCGACACCAGCGACAGGTGCAACTGGTGCGGAATGTGAATCTTGTCGGCCAGCACGCCGTCGATCCGGTAGCGCACGACGACGCTCTTGGTGCGCGGCTGGATGTGGATATCGGAGGCGCCGAGACGGATGGCTTCGAGAATGATGGCATTGGCGATGCGGATGGCCGGCGGCGACTCGGTATCGCGCAGAAGATCCTCGAGCGGTTCGGCGTCGTCGTCCTCGATGACGATTTCGATGCCCTCGTAGGGATCGGGCGAGGAAACCATGGTTTCCAGGTCCTTGAAATCGATGCCGCCTGCGCCGTCGTAGAGTTCCTCGATCTTCTTCCGGATGGCGGCGATGTCGGCCGTCACCACCTTGAGATCGAGACCGGCGGTGAACCGCACTTCGTCGATCAGGCCCTCGTCGAGCGGATCGGCCATGGCCAGCAAGAGGCGCTTGCCGTCGAGCTTGAGCGGCACCACTAGCTGACGGGTGCAAAAACTGCGCGGGATCAATTCGGCCATCACCGGATCGATGGCGAATTCCGGCAACTGGACTTCCTCGATCTGCATGTCCTTTTTCAGCAGCTCGCGAATATTGCGCTCGGAAACCCAATCCTTTTCGAGCAACAGCGCAATCAGCGGCTCCTTGCGCCGCTCCTGCTGCAGGGTCAGTTCCTGCAACTGGCTGGCGGTGAGCAGGTTTTTCTTGTGCAGCATGATGCCCAAGCGGCTGCGATGGGTCGCGGCCAGCCGGGAAAGGGCGGAGATTTCCTTGGTCTTTTGCGCGTTCTCGTTTTTCAGCAGGCGATTGCGCGCCATCAGGTCGAACTGTTCCAGGGCGAGCGCCACGGTAACGCGCAGATCGTCGTCATTCCACGGCTTGAGAATGAATTTGTACACCGCCCCTTCGTTGATCGCCCCCATCACGGCATCGGTATTGGCCTGACCGGTGAGCATGATGCGGATGGTATCCGGCGTGCGCTGTTTCACTTCGCGCAGGAATTGGGCGCCATTCATCCCGGGCATCATGAAATCGCTGATCACCAGTTGGAAAGGGCCTTCGGCCAGGCGCTCGAGACCTTCGGCGGCGCTCGCCGCGGTCACCACCTGGTAATTTTCCTGGCGGAAGACGCGGGCCAGCGCCTTGACGATGCCCGGCTCGTCATCGACCATCAGCAGGCGGTATTTGGGGGGCGTCAAATGGCTGGCCGGGGCCTGCGGGGCGCCGGTCTGGCCGGTAAAGAGCGAAGCGTAGTCAGTCATTGCGCGGTCGGAAAAAAGAGGCGGACGGTGGTCCCGACGCCCGCCGTGCTGGCGATATCGATGCGCCCGCTGTGGGCGAGCACGATGTTGCGGGCGGTCGACAGGCCGAGCCCGGCCCCGGCCCCGACGCCCCGGGTGGTGAAAAAGGGCTCGAAGGCGTGCTCCCGCTGTTCGCGGCTCATCCCCTTCCCATCATCGGCGATCCGAATTTCGATGCCGCCATCGACCCGGCCGCTGCTCACCCGCACTTCGCCGGGCCGGCCGGCATCCTGAATGGCCTGCACGGCATTGCGCATGACATTGAAAAACAACTGGTTGAGATGCCCGGGCAGGCAAACCAGCTTGGGCAGCGGGCCGAGTTCCAGGCTCAGCTTGATGGTCGGCGGCAACTGGCTGCTCATGACGCTGGCCACGTGCTGCAGGCAGGTGTTGAGATCGGCGTATTCCTCGCTCGCCCGGTCGACATTGGAGAAACTTTTCAGATCGGCCACCAGGCGGGCGATGCGCTCGATACCGCTGGCACTGTCGGTGAGCAGATCGAAGCCGTCGGCGAGGATGAAGTCAAGATCGAGTTCGCGCCAGGCATTCTCGGCGTGCGCCAAACGCCCTTTGAGGGCGGCGAATTTTTCGAGGTAGCTCTTGAAGGTGGACAGGTTGCTGCCGATGAAACCGAGCGGATTGTTGATTTCGTGCGCCATGCCGGCCGCCAGTTGGCCGACCGAGGCGAGCTTTTCCGCCTGGTAGAGCATCTGCTGGCGCTCCTCCAGTTCGAGCAGTTGACTCTTGACGCGGATTTCCAGCTCGCCCGCCAGTTTCCGGTAACGGGCTTCCGATTCCAGCAAGCGGGCGTGGCTGCGCTGCAAACTTTCATAGTCTTCGGCCACCGCCTCGACGTGCAGCGTCGCCGCCATCTTGTAGCGGACCTGCGCCCGCAAGATGGCGATGAGCAGTTCGCGGCCGCCGTGCAAAGCCGGCTGCGCCGCCGTCCCGCTGGCCAGATAACCGATCGCTTCCAGTTCGAGAATCAGCGGCAGCCGCCGCTCGGCGGCGTCCGGGGCATGGCCCCAGAGCAGGCCGCCCTCGGCATCGAGGATGCCGACTTCGCCGCCGAACAACTCGGCCAGGGCCGGACCGATGCGTTCGAGCGCCGCCGCATCGAGCAATTCGTCGAGGCGCCACTGGCGATCGAAAGCCAGCTCGCTCATCCTTGCCCCAAGGCCCCGGCGACAAAAGCGGCGGCCGCCAGACCGTGCACCGTCGCCAGTTCCTGAGCCGCCGCATGGCGCTCATAGACGGCCAGCAGGAGGGCCGCGAAACTCTCGCCGACGCCCTCGCCGCGGAGCGCCGTGGCCAACACCAGGGGCCACGGGGCGGCCGACCAGCGGGCACGGATTTCCGCTTCCGGCACGGCATTCGGCAGGTCGCGCTTGTTGAACTGGACAACCAGCGGCAGATGCTCGAAATCGAGACCGACCCGCCGGCAGTTGTCGGTCAGGCTCTGGAAGGATTCGGCATTGTTGGTTTCCTGCGAACGATCCGAGTCGGCAACGAACACGACGCCGTCGGCCCGCGACAGGACGGCTTTGCGCGTTCCATCGTGGGCGATCTGGCCGGGCACGGTAAACAGACGGAACTTGATCAGCAAGCCGGACGGAGCGCGAAAGCCGAGGGGCAACAGATCGAAGAACAGCGTCCGGTCGTCCTTGGTTTCCATGCTCATCAGTTCGCCCTTCAGTTCGGGCGACAACTGGTCGTGCAGGCGCAACAGGTTGGTCGTCTTGCCGCTCTGCGCCGGACCGTAATAGACCAGCTTGAAGCTCAGGCTGTTACCTTCCCGCTCGCTCATCGCCGACTATTCCTTGGCCTGGAACTCGGGATCGAGCAGCACCGAACCGTCGGGGCCCCAATTGACCTCGGTGATCCCCGGCTCGATCGCCTCGAGGCGCTGGGCCTCGAGTTCTTCCGGCGTCGTGTCGCCCATTTCCAGACGCACCAGGTTGGCCAACTGGCGATTTTCCAGCAGCAATTCGCGATGCGCCAGGGCCTGCCCGATGGCCGACATCAGTTCATAGTCGTTCCACGGCTTGGCGATGAAGCGTTCGATGCCGACCTCGTTGACCGCCCGCAACAGGGCGTTGAGGTCAGCATAGCCGGAAAGGATGAGGCGCGCCGCATCGGGCTGGATCTCCTTGACCGCCTTGAGGAATTCGATGCCATCCATGACCGGCATGCGGTAATCGCTGAGGAACAGGTCGTAGCCCTCGTGGTGGGCGTTTTCCAGGGCCTCTTCGGGCGAACTGAAGGCCTCCACCTCGAGATTGAAGGTCTGCTTGCCATAGGTGCAGGGCGCAACGCGCAACAGGCGTTGCAGGGATTTGAGGATGGATACTTCGTCATCGACGAGCATGATGCGACTCATTTTTCCTCCTGGCGGATATAGAGGGTCAGGTTTTGCGGCTCGGTCTGCTCCAGCTTGACCAGTTGGCTGATGATGTCGGCGGTCAGTTGGCAGCCCTTGGCGAGCAGCAGATAGCCGTCACGATGGAAAAGGTCGCGGCTCAGTTGCAGGCCCGCTTTCAATTGCAGCGGACGCATCGGCAATTCGCTGGGCCCGTTTTTCTGGGTTTCGCCGATCAGCTTGACGGCGGCATCGAGCACCACCGGATCGTAACGCTTGCCGCGATTATCGATCAGGAACTCCAGGGCCTCCTCGGGACGCAGCGGACGCTGGGCCAGGGTCCCGATCTGCAGGGCGTCGAAATCATTGACCACGGCAAGGATCCGGCTCCCCTTGGGAATCGCGATGCCGGCCAGGCGGTCGGGATAGCCGCTGCCGTCGAAGCATTCGTGGTGATGGCGGACGAGGATGGCGGCTTCCTTGAATTTCTCGATGGCCATCAGGATATTCTGGCCGATCTGCGGATGCTTGATGACCAACGCCCGCTGTTCCTGGCTCAGGACATTGAAGGGTTTGACCAGCAGTTCGTCGGGTAGGCCGAGCTTGCCGATATCGTGCAGCAGGCCGGCCAGCATGATGTTCTGCGCTTCCCCATCGGCCAAGCCGAGGCGTAGGGCCAGGCTGCGCGCCATGTCGGCGACCCGCCGCCCATGCCCGGCCAGGCGACTGCCGCCCGGTCCGCTACGCAGTTCAACCAGGCCGGCAAAAACCTGGACGCTGGTGAGGAAGGACTTCTTCAGTTCGCCGTGCGCCTGTTCGACGAAACTCAGCGCCTGGCGCAACTCGGCGGTGCGTTCGGCGACTTTCTGTTCAAGACCGGCATTCAGGGTTTTCAGCTCTTCGTTCTGGAGCTGGGTAAGCGCCGTCAGGCGACGGTTTTCGGCTTCCAGGTGCTGCCGCTCAAGGGCATCCTTGACGGTCTTGACGATCTCGATGTCGTCCCAGGGTTTGGAAATATAGCGATAAATCTCGCCCTCGTTGATCGCCGCCACGGTCGAGGTCACATCGGCATAGCCGGTGAGCAGGATGCGCATGGTGTCCGGCCAGCGCTTGCGGACTTCCTTGAGGAAGGTGGCGCCATCCATTTCCGGCATGCGCATGTCGGAGATGATGAGATCGACCGTTTCCGTGTCGAGCAGGGCGAGGCCGGCCGCCCCCCCCTCGGCAACCAGGATGCGATAGCCCTGCGGACGGAACAGGCGGCGCAAGGCCGACAGGATGCTCGGCTCGTCGTCGACGAAGAGCAGCGTGGCGGGGGCAAGCGTTTCGCTCATAGTGGAATCTCCGTGTTGTTACCGGCACTCTCGCCGGTTTCCGGCTGGATGGGAAGAATGATGCGAAATTTGGTGCCGACGCCGGGCTGGCTTTCGACCTCGATACGCCCGTGATGTTTATCGACAATGCCGTAGGAAAGCGAGAGCCCGAGCCCCGTCCCCTTGCCGACCGGCTTGGTGGTGAAGAAGGGTTCGAAAACCCGCGACAAATGCTCCGGCGCGATCCCCTTGCCGGTATCGGCGACCTCGATGCAGACCTCCTCGGCACCGCGCCGCGCCGTGCGCAAGGTGATGGTGCCCTGCTTTTCCATGGCATGCCCGGCGTTGACCAGGAGATTCATGAACACCTGGTTGAGCTGGGAGATCAAACAGTAGACTTTGGGGATATCGCCATATTCCTTGACCACCGTGCATTTGTACTTGAGCTCGTTCCACACGATATTGAGGGTCGAATCCAGCCCCTGGTGCAGGTCGGCCCACTGCCAGTCCTGCTCGCTGACATGCGAGAAGCTCTTCAGATCCTGGACGATCTTGCGCACCCGGCTCAAACCGTCGCGCGACTCGGCCATCAACTGCACGATGTCCTGGCGCATGAAGTTGAAGTCGCGGTCTTCCTTGAGGCGGACAATCGCCGCGAATTGCGGCGCCTCGTCGCCGAAGGTGGCGGCCACCCGGTCGTAGCTGTCGATGATTTCCATGACGTCGTGCAGATACGCATCCAGGGTGCCCAGATTGGAATGGACAAAGCCGATCGGATTGTTCAGTTCATGTGCGATACCGGCTGCCAACTGGCCGATGGAGGCCATTTTTTCCGATTGCAGCAACTGGTTATGGGCCTCCTCAAGACGCTTGTTGAGGACGCGCTGGTCGGCCAGGTTGGCCGCCAACTCCTGCTCCTGGCGCTTGCGTTCGGTAATATCGGTGAGCACCCCGTCGTAGAACTCCGGCTCGCCGGCCGCCGTGCACAAGACATTGGTCCGGGCGCTGACCCACAATACGTGGCCGGCGGCGGTCAGGATGCGGTATTCCTGATCGTATACCGGACTGCGGTTGAAGGTATAACAGACGATCTCGTCGAGCACCCGTGACCGGTCGTCGGGATGGACGATATCGGCGAAAGCGGGCGACCCGGCCAGTAAACCATCAACGCTATAGCCCCATTGCGCGACATTGTCGGAGACGAAAACCACCGGCCAGCCGACCACGGCATGCCAGCGAAAACAGATGACCTGGCTGGCATTGACCACCTGGGTGGCAATTTTCAGGGCGCGCTCGGCCCGCCGCTGACTGACGATGCGCCAGGCCTCGTTGCTGATCAGTTGTGCCGACTCGACATCGGTTTCGCTATAGGGCTGCGCCTTGTTGCCGACCCCGGCAACCATGCGTACCCGCCCATCCTGCAGCACCGGCAGGCTGATCAGGCGCTCTAGCTGGGAATGTCCGGCCGGCAGGCCACAGCGGTTTTCGGCCCGGGCATAGTCGTTGATGACGACCGCCTCTTTCCGGCGCACGGAGTCGGCCCAGATACCGGCCTGGCTCAGCGGATAATGGTTATCGAAGGCGGCGCTACAGTATTTATCGAGGGTCCGGGCCGACCAGGCGACCAACTCGATGCCTTGGCCGTCATCATTGACGAAATGCATGAAGGCGATCTGACTGGCCGTGATTTCCTCGATCTGGCTCAACGCATACTGCATGAATTCGCGCTCGGCCAACTGATTGCTACGACGCGGCAACTCGAGCAGTATTTCGGCGCGGCGGGCCTGCAGATCGAGCATGGCGGCCGCCTCCCGGCGCGCCGTGATATTGGAGGCCACGCCATCCCAGATCACCTCGCCGGATGCCAGCCGGCGCGGTCGGGAGCGCGAGAGCAGCCAGCCCCACTCGCCATGGGCCAGACGGACCCGCAACTCGATTGAAAAATCACTCAGCGTGCGCAGGCTTTCCGCTTCCTTGGCATGCAGCTCGGGCAACTGCGCCGGATCGACGTAGTGGGAGAGCAGGCCAGGATCATTGAGCAGGTCTTCGGGTTCGAATCCATGAACCAGTCGGACGCCGGAACTGACATACAAGAAACGCAAATCGCCATCCGGATATTTGGCGCACTGGTAAACATAACTGTCGGGCAGGTTGTCGCCCAGGTGGCGCAAGCGCTCTTCACTGGCCCGCAAGGCCTTTTCGGCCGCGACGCGGGCGGTGATGTCTTCGATGACGACGAGAATGCTCTCGACGCTGCCGTTTGGCTTGCGTACCGCCTGGGCCGACAACAGGGTATTGATGACCCGACCGTCGGCACGGATAAAGCGTTTCTCCAGTTCGTAGGTATTGATCTCACCGCTCAAGGTCTGCTCAAAGAGCTCGTTATTGGCGGCCAGATCGTCCGGGTGGGTCAGTTCAGCCCAGTTTTTCCCGACCAGTTCTGCGGCCGGGTAGCCCAGAATTTCACAGAGCGCCGGATTGACCACCTGCCAGCATTTTTCCGGGCTGCTCACGGCCATGCCGACCATGGCCCGTTCAAAGTAGATGCGAAAGCGGGCCCCCGCCTCCAGCTCGCGCCCCCGCAGGGCGAGCAGGACCCAGGCGACGACGGCGCCGAGGACGAGCAGCAGAACGACCAGAACGGGCGGTAGCGAGGTACTGAGCACGGCGGCCACCAGGGCCAGGACAGCCAGCCCGAGCAGACGGCGGAGAACCAGGGGGCTCGGTTTCATGACCCGACACCGGGTGCGAACTGGGCCGCACTCTTGCTAACGCGAAAAGCTTCGCGAATCTGCTCGCGGAGCTGGTCGTCGTCCCACGGTTTGGTCAGGAACTTGTAGATCGCCCCGTGATTGATGGCGCCGGTCACCGAATCGAGATCGGTATAGCCGGTCAGTACCAGGCGCACCGTATCGGGATAAAGCTGACGCACTTTGGAGAGAAACTCGGTGCCCGACATGTCGGGCATGCGCTGATCGGAAATGACGACCTGGACCGCGTTCTTGGCCAGCAATTCGAAGGCCTCCAGGGGCGACGAAGCGGTCAGGATCGTATAGCCTTCGCGGCGCAACAGGCGCGACAGCGAGTTGAGGATATTGGGCTCGTCGTCCACCAGCAGCAGGGTCTGCATCGCCTCGCGGGGCATCGCCGCGATCGGCAGGCGCTTGTTGCCGAGCAGCAGCGGGGCGAATTCCTCGGCCGGCAAGGCCCGACTGAAGAGGAAACCCTGCATCGAATCGCAGCGCCGGGCGCGCAGGAAACTGGCCTGGGCCTCGGTTTCGACCCCTTCGGCAAGAACCGACAGATTGAGACTGCGGGCCATGACGATAGCCGCCGTGGCAATCGCTGCATTGACCGGATTTTCGATGATGTCGCGAACAAAGCCCTGGTCGATTTTCAGCTTGTCGAAGGGGAAGCGCGAAATGTAGGCGAGCGAGGAATAGCCGGTGCCGAAATCGTCCAGGGACAACTTGACGCCCATCGCCTTCAGCTTGCGGCACAACAACACGGCATCGTCGAGATCGTCGATGAAGGCGCTTTCGGTGATTTCCAGTTCCAGCGCCCCGGCCGGCAGGCCGCTTTCGACCAGGGCATCGGCCACCACCGTCAGCAGGTTGGCCTGCCTGAACTGCCGCGTCGATAGATTGACGGCGACGCGCAAGGGCATCAAACCGAGATCCAGCCAGGCCTTGGTTTGCTGGCAGGCGGTGCGCAACACCCACTCGCCGATGGTGATGATAAGCCCAGTCTCTTCGGCAATCGGGATGAACTCGGCCGGCGAAATATGGCCGAATTGCGGACTGTGCCAGCGCAGCAAGGCTTCCATGCCGACCATGTGACCGCTGTCGAGGCTGATCTGCGGCTGATAGTGCACGCTCATCTCGCCGTTCTTCAGCGCCTCGCGCAAGCCGCCCTCGAGGGCCAGCCGCCGGGCGGCATCGGCGTCCATCTCCGAGGAATAGAAGCGGAAGGTGTTGCGTCCGGCCTTTTTGGCCCGCAGCAGTGCGGCGTCGGCGCATTTGAGCAGGGCTTCGCCGCTTTCGCCGTTTTTCGGCGAAACGCTGATCCCGATACTGGCCGTGATCACCATCGACTGGCCGGCAAACTGGAAAGGCACGGCAATCGCTTCCAGCATGCGCTGGGCAAGGGCCAGGGCATCGCGCTCCTGCCCCAGACTGGCCATGATGAAGCCGAATTCGTTGCCGCCCCGACGCCCGACCGTATCGCCCTCACGCACCTGCAGGCGGAGACGGCGCGCCACCTCGACCAGGACATCATCGCCGGCCGGCGGCCCGAAAGTGTCGTTGATCAAGCGCAGACGGTCGATATCGAGGAGGATCACCGCGGTTCCCCGCTCGAAGCGGCGGGCGCTGATCAGGGACTGCTCCAGGCGATCGGCGAACAGGTTCCGATTCGGCAACTCGGTCAGCGTGTCATAGCTGGCCAGGTACTGAATCCGCTCGGCCGCCGCCTTGCGCTCGGAAAGATCGCTGAATACCCCGACATAATGGGTGACGGTGCCGCCGCTATCGCGCACGCAGGAAATGCTCAACCAGGCGCTGACCAGCGAACCATCCTTACGCCGGTTGGTGATTTCCCCCTGCCAGTTGTTGTAGCGCCCGAGTTTTTCCCAGATATCGGCATAGAAGGCCGGTCCGTGCACACCCGACTTGAGCAGGCCGGGGGTTCGCCCGAGCAGTTCCTCCTGCCCGTAACCGGTAAACTGGGCGAAAGCCTCGTTGGTCATCAGGATGACCTGATCGGCATCGGTAATGCAAATCCCGTCATTGATCCCGGTGAATACCACACTGGCCAGTTGGCGCTCGGCTTCCGCCGCTTTCCGCGCGCTGATGTCGAGCATGGTACCGATCACCAGCGACGGCTCGCCGGCCGCATTCCGGCGAATGGCCCGACTGCGCACTTCGACCCACAGCCAGCGGCCATCGCCATGGTGCATTCTGAATTCGGCGACCTCGATGCCATCGCGGCGACTTTCCGGCAGCATGCCCAGATTGTGTGCCGCGGCGATGTCCTCCGGGTGGATCAGGGCCAGGCATTCGGCAATGCTGGCCGGCCCCTCGGCATAGCCGAGCAGGCGACAAAGGGAGTCATTCCATTGGTTGCGTCCGGTGGCATGGTCATGCTCCCAGATCCCGAAGCCGGTCGACTCGAAAGCCAGCTTGAGACGGGACTCGAGCAGGGCATTTTCGCTGCTCCGCCGGGCCACCTCCTGCTCCAACCAGTTCTTCTGGTTATCCAGCAGGCGCCGGGTCCGATGCAATTCCAACTGGGCATGCACCCGGGCGATCAGGATCGGGAACTTGATCGGCTTGAACAGGTAGTCGGCCGCCCCTTCCTGCAAACCGCGCTCTTCGTCCTGCTGATCATCGAGGGCCGTGATGAAAATGACCGGAATATCACGGGTTTCCGGATTCTTGCGCAATTCGGCCAACACCGCGTGGCCGTCCATTTCCGGCATCATGATGTCGAGCAGGACGATATCGGGATAGGGCACGGTACGCGCCAGTTGCAAGGCCAGCGGGCCGCTCTCGGCGAGGCGCACCTCGGCGCCTTCGCTGCGCACCATCTCGGCGAGCAGAGCGACATTGGTCGGCACGTCGTCGACGACAAGAATCAGCGGTTTCTGACCATCGGCCGAAACCAGACGCCGTCCTCCCCCAGCGGGCGGCCTATTTTTTTCAGCAAGGTTCATGCCGTGCTCTCCGTCTCTTCCTGACCGCTAGTGTCGCTCGGCACCTGCGGAGTGTCCAGTTGACGATGCCGCCGGCCAGCCCGGCTCTTCGCCGGCCCGAAGCGGCCGGCGGCATTCATATAGAATGCCACGACAACCTTACGGCAATGGACTGGACAAATCATGCTGAATTTCAAATATTTCAATCCGACGAAAATCGTCTTCGGCCCCAACACGGTTCCCGAACTGTCTTCCCTGATTCCCGCTGCCGCCCGAGTACTGGTCCTGTACGGCGGAAGCAGCGCGGAAAAGAACGGCACCCTGGGCGAAGTCAGACGAGCCCTAGCTCCCCGGGTCGTCCAGGAATTTGGTGGCATCGAACCCAACCCGACGTATGAAACATTGATCCGTGCCGTCGCCCAGGTCCGCGCCGAAAAACTCGATTTCCTGCTGGCTGTCGGCGGCGGCTCGGTCATAGACGGCACCAAATTCGTCGCGGCGGCGGTCAATTTCACCGGCGATCCCTGGGACATCCTCCGCCATTTCGGCAGCAATATCACTCTGGCCCTGCCTTTCGGCACAGTCCTGACGCTCCCCGCCACCGGCTCGGAAATGAACAGTGGCGCCGTAATAACGCAGCAAGCCTCGCACACCAAGCTGCCGTTCAACAGCCCGCTGGTCTTCCCGCAATTTTCCATCCTCGACCCGACCAAGACCTATACCCTGCCGCCGCGTCAGCTGGCCAACGGCGTGGTCGATGCCTTCACCCACATCGTCGAACAATACCTGACCTACCCGGCCCAGGCCCTGGCCCAGGACCGCTTCGCCGAGGGCCTGTTGCTGACCCTGGTCGAAATCGGCCACCGGGTACTGGATCAAGGCGAAGACTACGACACCCGGGCCAATCTGGTGTGGGTCGCCAGTCTGGCCCTGAACGGCCTGATCGGCGCCGGCGTCCCGCAGGACTGGTCGACGCACATGATCGGCCATGAACTGACCGCGCTGTACGGCATCGACCACGCCCGGACCCTGGCCATCGTCCTTCCCGCCAACCTGGAGGAACGGCGCCCGGCCAAGCATGCCAAGCTGCTGCAATACGCCGAACGCGTCTGGCAACTCACCCAGGGCAGCGAGGAAGAGCGGATCGACCAGGCCATCGCCCGCACCCGCCATTTCTTTGAAAGTCTCGGCATCAAAACCCGCCTGGGCGATTACGGCTTGGCTGATGACGCTGTCGACAGCGTCGTCGCCCAACTCGAAGCGCACGGCATGACCAAACTCGGCGAAGGCCGCGATGTCACCCCCGAGGTCAGTCGCCGCATTCTCAACCGCTGCCGCTAAATCGGCCGGCCGCGAATTATTTCGCAAACCGCCCTCAAGTTATGGCTCAAGCTGCCGTAATAAATCAGCGAGAAGGGATGATTCCCACCTTTCCTAACTGAGGGCGGTTTCAATGTCGATCGATGGTTTCACTTCAGCTTCACTCGCTGGCTGCGGCCAATCGATGGCGGCGATCGCCCCGCATTTAACCTACCCGGCCAGACTATCGGTGGCCGAGACGCCCCGCACAATTTGACAGGGAGCAACCATGACAACTATCTCACCTGCCCCATCAGCCCCCCCCAGCCTCCCCGCCGCCGCCCCCCGGGCGACCGAAGCCGCCACGGCAAAAGCCACCCTGGTCGCTACGCAAGAACCGAAGGCCGAGCCCAAAATCTCGTTAAACCCCGGCCCGGACGAAGTCAAAGACGCCGTCGATCAAGCCAACAAGAAACTGGCCAGCACTTCGTCCAGCCAATTTCAGTTTTCCATCGACAAAGAAACCGGGATTGATGTCATCAAACTGGTGGATCAGCAGACCGGGCAAACCATTCAGCAATTTCCATCGAAGGAAATGCTGGCCATTGCCCGCGCTCTTGATCAAACCGAAGGCGGCGCCCTGATCAAACAGAAGGTCTGAATAGCGCTCCGGAGCGGGCACCACCGCCAGCCCGGGGCGGACCGTTACCAGGCAACAGCCAAAGCCCGGCCCCAAAAAGATCGCAGCAAAGTGCGGGAAGCGCCGGGGAAAAAGTGCCCATTGCCTGGCAATGGGTCTTGGCGGGTCCGGTGAGATTCGAACTCACGATGGGTTTCCCCACGCCGGTTTTCAAGACCGGTGCATTCAACCGCTCTGCCACAGACCCGGAAGGCGCGCATAATACCACAGCGCGAGAGGACTGCCTTATACCGCCAAGTAGAACGACGGGGTAATATTGAAACTTTCGACCGACTCCGCTAGTCTTAACCCTTGAGTCATTCACATAAGCGAGTTTTCTGCATGAACAACAACTTCGAGATCGCCAGCCAGGGTTCAGCACAGACTGCCCTGCAACAGAACCGCGTTTTACGAAACACTTACATGCTGCTCGGCCTTTCCATGGTACCGACGGTACTCGGCGCCATGCTCGGCATCCAGATACAATTCAGCCTGCTGCCCGGCAGTCCTTTCCTTTCCTTCCTGCTGTTCATGGGCATCGCCTTCGGCTTCATGTGGGGTGTTGAAAAGAACAAGAACAGCAGCCTGGGCGTCGCCTTGCTGCTCGGCTTCACCTTCTTCATGGGCCTGATGCTGTCGCGCCTGCTGCAGGTCGCCCTCGGCTTCTCAAATGGCGGCTCGATGATCGCGCTGGCCGCCGGCGGCACCGGGGCCATTTTCTTTACCCTGGCCAGCGTCGCCTCGGTCAGCAAACGCGACTTCAGCGGCATGGGCAAGTTCCTCTTCGTTGGCATGATCGTCGTCCTGCTGGCCGCCGTCGCCAATATCTTTTTCCAGATTCCGGCCCTCTCGCTGACCATCGCTGCTGCCGTCGTCGCGATCTTTTCGGCCTACATCCTGTACGACATCAGCCGCATCGTGCAAGGAGGCGAAACCAACTATGTCAGCGCCACCCTGGCCGTTTATCTCGATATCTACAATGTATTCGTCGGCCTGCTGCAACTGATCATGGCCCTGACCGGCGAACGCGATTGAGTCTGGGTCAGCAGAAATGACAAGGGCAGCCCAGGCTGCCCTTTTTTCCGTCACATTTTCTCAAATACGGCGATCGACTCGACGTGCGCCGTATGCGGGAACATATTGACCGCCCCCGCCGCCACGAAACGGTAGCCCCCCACTGCGACCAACTCTGCCGCATCGCGCGCCAGAGTGGCCGGATTGCACGACACATATACCAGGCGCCGCGGGCCATTTGCCCCCAGCGCCCTGACCAGTTCGATGGCACCTTCGCGCGGCGGGTCGATCAGCATCTTGTCAAAAGCCCCCAGTGCCGCAATCGACTCTGCCGTACATTCAAACAGGTTGGCAACCGCAAATTCGACCCGCTCGGCCAGCCCGTTCGCCAGCGCGCTATCCCGACCGCGCCGCACCAGGCCTTCGCTGCCTTCGACGCCGAGCACCGTTGCCCCCGAGCGGGCGATCGGCAGGGTGAAATTGCCGAGACCGCAAAACATGTCGGCAATTCGCTCTCCCGCCTGCGGCTCAAGCAAACGCAAAGCGCGGCGGAGCAATAGTCGATTCACCGCATGATTGACCTGGGTAAAATCGTTCGGCCGGAAATCCAGTTCCAGACCAAACTCCGGCAAGGTATACGAGAGGCGCGGCCCGGGTAACGGCCAAAACCGGTAAGTACTGTCCGGCCCTTTCGGTTGCAGATAAAACACTACGTCATGAGACCCGGCAAAATCGCGCAGCAGTTGTTCGTCGCCACCGCTGAGCGGTTCGAGAATGCGCAACAACAGGGCGGTACAGTATTCGCCGACCGAAACATCGATTTGCGGCAAACGATCGGCGATCGATAGAGCGCCGACCAGTTCGCGTAGCGGCATGAGCAAGGCTGAAACATGCGGCGGCAGAATCGCACAGGTCGGCATATCGGCAATGTAGCTGCTACGCCGCTCGTGGAAACCGATCAGCACGCCCCCCTTCTTGGCGACCTTGCGCACCCCGAGGCGGGCCCGGTGCCGATAGCCCCAGGGCGCTCCGTGAATGGGGGGCAGTATGTTTTCCGGACGGACCCGGCCGATATGCCACAAGCTGTCTTCCAGCACCCGCTGCTTGGCTGCCACCTGAGCGGCCGGCTCCATGTGCTGCATGGCACAGCCACCGCAGACGCCGAAGAGCGGGCAGCGCGCCTCGACACGGGCCGGCGACGGCTTCAGGACCGTGACCAGATGCGCCAGTTCGTAACTCGACTTACGACGAAAGCTGGCATATTCAACTTTCTCACCCGGCAAGGCGCCATCGACAAAGACCGTCTTGCCCTCAAGGCGGGTAATCCCTCGCGCTTCATGATCCAGTGACTCGATGATCCCGATAGGCACGATCAACTCCCGAAAAAGCGCGAATTCTAACAATCGGTTAAACTGAACGCCATGGCTCGCGAACTGATAACCTCCTGGGGCGACTACCAGACGGCGATTGATCGCCTGTTGGCGATCGCCGTCCGAAAAATCGCCATTTATGACGAGGACCTGGGCCACCTGCACCTCGATTCAGCCCCCCGCCTGGGCCAAGTGAAGCGGCTCCTGCACGGCGAATCGAGCAACCTTGCCGTTCGCATCGCCATCCGCAATGCCGACCCGCTGCGTCAACGACAACCGCTGCTGATGAATCTTCTGACCACCTTCAGTCATTGCCTGACAGCCCGGCAAACACCACCGCAACTGGCTCATCTGCGTGACACGATAATCCTGGTAGACGACCAGCATGGCTTGATCCGCTTCGAACGGGACCAGGCGCGCAGCAAACTGCTGCTCGACGAGGCCAACGAACTGAAACCTTACCTTAACCGCTTTGAGGAAATCTGGTCAGAAAGCAGCGAAACTGTCAATAGCACAACACTTGGCCTGTGATAGCGACATATTGCAGCGCAGCAAACCAAACAAATAAGCGAATTATTGTTATAATTGGAGACTGATTAGGTCGCTCCTGATCTCAAATTTTTAGCTTCTATTGCTACTTGTCGATAAGGAAATATATCCATGAATAAGTCCATTCTCGTTGCTGCTCTGCTTGCTCTTGCCCTGACCGCTTGTGGCAAGGCCCCGGCCCCTGAAGCCGCTCCGGCCGCTGCCCCGGCTCCGGCCGCTGCTCCGGCTCCGGCCGCTGCCCCGGCTCCGGCTGCCGCCCCGGCTGAAGCCGCTCCGGCCGCTGCCCCGGCTGATGCCGCCAAGCCGGCTGAAGCCGCTCCGGCCGCCCCGGCTGCTGACAAGAAGTAATAGCTCTTGTAGCGTAGCGAAAAACGGAGCTTCGGCTCCGTTTTTTTATGGCCCGCTTTATTGGCGCGGTAATTCCCGCCAGTCGAACCCGGACTCCGGCGTCGCCACCCCCACCCATGCCGGCTCACAACTTAGAGCACGGGCTACCGCTGCGACGGCCAGTTCCGGCAAGTTATTGCGTTCGCTGAGATGCGCAACAACCAGGTGGCGCAAGCGGGAACAATCGATTTGCGTCAGCAAGCGTGCCGCCACCGCATTTTCGAGGTGACCGAATCGCCCCGCAATCCGTCTTTTCAGGAACGCCGGGTAAGCCGACCGGGCGAGCATTTCCGCATCGTGGTTGGATTCGAGTACCAGCCCGTCGCAGGCGGCCAGCATGGCACGAACATGCGGCGTAATCTCACCGACATCAGTTAGCACACCGAGACGACACCCCCCGGCCGCGAAAACATACTGCACCGGTTCGCGCGCGTCATGGGGCACCGGGAATGGCTGGATTTCGATCTCGCCAAAGGAAAACGAGCGATGGCTATCGATAATGCGCAAGTCGAGTCCATCGTCATTCTGGCTACAGGCGACCCAGGTGCCATGGGTTAACCAGATGGGCAAGGCATATTGCCGAGCCAGACGGAAAACACCGGCGACATGGTCGCCATGTTCGTGCGTCACGAGAATGCCGGAAAGATCGGCCGGGGAGCGCCCCAGCCGTTGCAGCCGGGTTACGGTTTCCCGTAACCCGAAACCACAATCAAGCAACAGACAGCTTGCCCCGGCCTCGACGAGCAGCGCGTTACCGGCGCTGCCACTGCCGAGCGAAGCAAAACGGATCACTGCAACTGCTGAAGGAGCAGGGCGAGGATCTTCTTGGCGGTCTCCGACTTGTCGGCACCACCTTCGCTGGAGAGGACCTGAACCACACTTTGCGTCCCGGCGTCGGCAACATGGATACGATACTGAACCTTGGAAGCGGCATCCGGCTCCTTGCTCTTCCAGAACGCCAGCTTGGAGAGGAAGCCGGCCTGCTCCTTCTTGGCATTGTCAGCCTCGGGATCGACATAGCGCACAAAATACAGCCCACGCGCCCGGTCCCGGTCCTCGACGGTAAACCCGACCCGATCGAGGGCCAGACCGACCCGGCGCCAGGCGCGATCAAAGCGCTCGGCGACTTCCAGGGTACCGCTGCCATCGTCGGCTTTCGCCAACTTGGCGAGCGGCTCCGCCTTGACCGCGGCGATTGCCACCTCGGCGCGTTTTTCCTCGGCGCCCAGGCGAACCATCAGACGGCGCAGCATTTCGGCTTCGATTTCCGGATCCGGCGGGCGCGGTTGCCAGCGGGTCTCGTCCTTGGCGGACGAGGTATAGACCTCTTCCATGCCGCGATGGCTGACGAAAATATCGGTCGTCCCGGGCTGACTGCCCGGCTCGAAGCGGGTGCGGAATTTGTCGCGCTCGCCGGTCGAATAGAAGGAATCGAGCAGCCGACCAACGGTGTTGCGGATGAAATCCTGGCCGATCTTGGCGCGATTCTCGGCCCAGTCGGTCTCCATCAGGCCGGCATCGGGCCGCTCGATGGCAATAATAAAACCGGTTTCCTGCCAGAAATCCTTAACCGTATCCCACAGCTTGTCGGCCGGAACCGCTACCACCAGCCAGCGTTGATTCCCCGAACGCTCGACACGCACCTTGTCGACTTGCGGCAAGACCACCGAGTTCTGGGCCAGCGCCGCCGGCGTGCGATCGGCGGTATAAGCGGAATAGGTCGCACTGCCCTTGCCGGCCGCATCGGGAACCAGGAAGCGATCATCGCGCGAAATTTGCGACAAGTCCGGCGGAATTTCAAGCGTCGGCGCCTTGCCGGTGGATTTGTAGTCGATCTTGCGGGAGTCGGGAAGCATGCTGCATCCCGCCAGGGCAACGACCAGCAGCGAAAGGGTAAGGCTGGAAAGCCGGCGATTCATGGTTACTTCACTCCGTCAGGCAATGACGCCGGCCAAACGCATGGCAGCTAGCACACGCGGTTGGTTGGCTTCGGTCAGGGTAGTCAGCGGCAAACGGATAGCATTGGGCGACAAGCCCAACTGGTGCACCGCCCACTTGACCGGAATCGGATTGGCTTCGCAGAACAAGTCGCGATGCAGGCCGAGCAGCTTGAAATGAATCCGGCGAGCCGTGGCGACATCACCGGCGGCGGCGGCGATACACATTTCGTGCATCAGGCGCGGCGCGACATTGGCGGTGACCGAGATATTGCCGTGGAAACCGAGCAGGATCGACGCGACACAAGTCATGTCATCACCGCTGTACAGGGCGAAATCCTTCGGTGCCCGGGCGATCAGATCGCAAGCGCGATCGAGGTTGCCGGTCGCATCCTTGACGCCGACGATACCCGGCACTTCGGCCAGACGCAGGATGGTGTCGTTGCTCATGTCGGCCACGGTGCGGCCCGGCACGTTATAGAGCAGGACCGGCAGTTCGACGGCTTCGGCAATCGCCTTGAAATGACGATAGAGGCCGTCCTGGGTCGGCTTGTTGTAATAAGGCACGACCGACAAGCCCATGCTCGCCCCGGCCCGCCGGGCGAATTCGGTCAGTTCGATGGCTTCCGCCGTCGAATTGGCACCGGTCCCGGCAATCACCGGGATGCGGCCGGCCGCATGGTCGACGACGACACGGATCAATTCGCAGTGTTCCTCGACGCTGACCGTCGGCGATTCGCCGGTGGTTCCGACGACGACGATGGCATCGGTCCCTTCGCGGACATGAAAATCGACCAGATTGCGCAGGGAATTCAAATCGAGGCTGCCATCCTCGTGCATGGGAGTGACGATGGCGACAATGGATCCAGTAATCATGGCCTTGTTTGCAATAAAGTAATTTGCCGATTGTAACTGAAGGGTCCGAAATGCGGCTAGCTGCCGAGTAACAGAATGTTATTTTCGGATTAACCAGTGCAGCCGGCGCGCTGCCACGCACAGACAGCCATCCGGCAGGTCGAGCCGGGGATGACGATCAGCGCCGGCGGTCAGCAGTTGCCGGGCAAATTCATCGAGCCGTCCGGCGGCCGGCGCACGCCAGCCAAGTTGCCGCAGACGATAACGTAAAAGGTTCTTCAGACGGGGCAGGGAAAGAGCACACAAGAGGCGCACCACCGGCGCCCCCGAAGCATCGGCGCCGACCGTTTGCCAGTCGGCCAGCGCCAGCTCGGCGAGCAGTCCGTCGGCTTCGGCAAAATGCTGCGCCGCCTGGGCCAGCGAACTTTCGGCCGCCGGAAAACGCTGGCGGAGCACGGGCAAGACCTGATGCCGCAGAAAATTGCGCGAGTAATGCGGATCGGCATTGCTCTCGTCCTCGATCCAGCGCAGCGCATGTTGCCGGGCATAGGCCTCGAGTTCGGGGCGCGCGCTGCCCAGCAAGGGGCGCAGCAAGCGCTGCCGGCCGCAGCGTCGTTCCGCCGGGATTCCCGCCGCCCCGGCCACCCCGGTCCCGCGCAGCAAATTGAAAAGCAGGGTTTCCGCCTGGTCCCCCCGATGCTGGGCGAGCATCACCACCTCGGCCGCGCTGTCGGCCAGCGCCGCATAGCGAGCTGCGCGGGCGGCGGCTTCAAGCCCGAGCCCGCTCTGCCGATCGACCGCGACCCGGACGACACGCAGCGCAATGCCGAGGGTGGCGCAGTAATCGCCGCAGAAGTCAGCCCAGGCATCGGCATTGGGTGACAGGCCATGATGCACATGGACGGCCGTCAGGCGTTCGCCCAGGCCAAGCTGCCGCAGGACGTGCAACAGGACGACGGAATCACAGCCGCCGGAAAGGCCGAGGCAAATACGCTCGGCCGGCACCAGACGGGGGGCGAGAAAATCGCCGACCCGCCCGGGCAGCAGATCAACTGAGGGCTTGTTCCTTGTAGCGGCCATAGCTCATCAGCCGCTCGTAGCGCGACGCCAGAAGCTCGGCAGTAGACAGCCCGGAAAGTTGCTTGAGGGCATCCTGCAAGGCTTTCTTCAAAAACTGCCCCATCGCCGCGTGATCGCGATGCGCCCCACCCAGCGGCTCATGCACGATCTTGTCGATCAGGCCGAGGGTTTTCAGGCGTTGCGCCGTGATCCCCATGGTTTCGGCGGCTTCCGGCGCCTTTTCGGCACTCTTCCACAGGATGGAAGCACAGCCTTCCGGCGAAATCACCGAATAGGTCGAGTATTGCAGCATTTGCAGCACATCGCCGACGGCAATCGCCAGCGCACCGCCAGACCCGCCCTCGCCAATGATGGTGACGATGACCGGCACCTTCAACTCGGCCATCACGTAGAGATTGCGGCCGATGGCTTCGGACTGACCGCGTTCCTCGGCGTCGATGCCGGGATAGGCGCCCGGCGTATCGACGAAGGTCAGCACCGGAATGCCGAATTTTTCGGCCAGTTTCATCAGGCGCAAGGCCTTGCGATAACCTTCCGGGCGCGGCATGCCGAAATTGCGGTAAATCTTGTCCTTGGTATCGCGCCCCTTCTGGTGGCCGATCACCATCACCGGTTGACCGTTGAAGCGGGCCAGCCCGCCAACGATGGCATGGTCATCGGCAAAGGCCCGATCACCATGCAATTCTTCGAAATCGGTGAAGATCAGCGACAGGTAGTCCAGGGTGTAGGGCCGCTGCGGATGGCGCGCCACTTGGGAAATCTGCCACGGCGACAACTTGGCGTAGATATCCTTGGTTAGCTGATCGCCTTTTTTCTCCAGCCGCTCGATCTCTTCCGAGATATCGACAGCGGAATCATCCTGGACAAAGCGCAACTCTTCGATTTTTGCTTCGAGGTCGGCAATCGACTGCTCGAAGTCGAGGAAACTTGTTTTCATGGACAACTCGGTTTCTGTATCGGCGCGTATTTTACCCTAAAGGTTGCCCACCCCACCCCTCTCCGCAGAAGCCCCTGGAAGCTTTGTCACACGTACCTTTGGCGACCCTCGCGAGAAATACGGGGGGAGACAGGATGCACCGCCAGAGCCGATCCTTGCGCCCCAGCGAGGGAGATTTTGCTACCATCCCCCCTTCGATCATGACGAAAGAACACCATGTCCGCTGCTGACCTGCTCTTCATTCATCCCTTGCTGGATACGAACGAAGCCTGGTCCGGCTACCTGGTCGAAACGGCTGCCCCCGCCCTCAGCGAAGACGGCGCCCTCTTCCACCTTTGCCAGCACCCGACCATCGGCGAATTTGACCGGCGACTTCCCTGGCTGATCCCGGCCACGGCCGGCCTGCCCGGAAAATGCCTGAGCGACCATACCGTGCATCTGTGCAGCGAGCGGAACGCGGCACTGGAAGCCGAGCTGCGCCAGGCCCAGTGCCAGGTCGGCCGGCGCTTGACGCCGGGTGAAAAGCTGCCGATGACGGGAACCTGGGATTATCTGCTGCTCAGTGCCAGTCACGCCCGGACCCTGCCGCCCTATACGCTGATCGGCCTGGCCAGCCGGACGCGCGTCATGCTCACCGAAGTGCACAGCCGGGCCGATTACGCCTGGGGCCAGGGCAATGCCTGCACGCTGACCACCGCCGAGTTCATGCTGACCCGCAACAGCAGCGGCACCCGGGCCGACATGACGCGCCTCAAGCTCCTCGAGATGCTCGCCCTGATCGCCGAAGACGCCGACACGGCTGCGCTCGAGGAAATCTTCCGGCAGGAACCCAAACTCTCCTACAGCCTGCTCCGCCTGGTCAATTCGGCAGCCCTCGCGCCGCGTAGCCCGATCACCAGTTTTGCCCAGGCGATCAACCTGCTCGGCCGGCGCCAATTGCAGCGCTGGTTGCAATTGCTGGTTTATGCCGACCCCAACAACGGGCACCAGCCAAATCCGCTGTTACAAAAAGCGGCCGCCCGCGGCCGCCTGATGGAACTGCTGGCCCCCGCCCTGCCGACGACAGCGGGCATCGAGCACCTGGAAGATGCGGCGTTCATGGTTGGCACCTTCTCGCTACTCGACGTCCTGCTCAATATGTCGATGAGCGAAATCCTGCAACAACTGCCGCTCACCGACGCCATCCGCCAGGCCCTGACTGAACAGAGCGGGGCGCTCGGCCAATTGCTGCAGGTCATCAGCACAGCGGAAAGCCGTAACCTGACAGCGGCGGCACGGCTGCTGGAAAACCTTGCCCTGCCCGGCACCTGCTTCCTTGACGGCCAACTTGCCGCCCTTAGCTGGGCGGCAAAAATCCACCCGCTGCCCTGAGCGTCCCCCCCGTTAACCGAAGCGACCGCTGAGGAAAGGGTTGGTGCGACGCTCCTCGCCGAAAGTCGACATCGGGCCGTGGCCGGGAATGAAGTGGACCTCGTCGCCAAGCGGGAACAACTGCTCCTTGATCGAACGGATCAGCGTTGCATGATCGCCCCGGGGGAAATCGGTACGACCGATCGAGCCCTGGAAGAGCACGTCACCGACCTGGGCCAGACGACTGGGGGCATGGTAGAAGACGACATGCCCGGGGGTGTGGCCGGGACAGTGCAGCACGGCCAGTTCGATTTCGCCGAAACTCACCTGGTCGCCGGCTTGCAGCCAGCGGTTCGGGGTAAAGCTCTGCCCGTTGGGGAAACCGAACATTTTGCTCTGCTGCGGCATGCCCTCGATCCAGAAACGGTCGTCTTCGTGCGGCCCCTCGATCGGCACGCCGGTTTGCGCAGCCAGTGCGGCAACGCCGCCGGCATGGTCGATATGGCCATGGGTGACGAGAATCTTGGCCAGCATCAGTTGCTCGTCGGCCAGCACTTTCAGGATGCGTTCGGGATTGCCGCCGGGATCGATAACGGCCGCCTGGCGCGTGCTTTCGCACCAGAAAATGGTGCAATTCTGGTCAAAGGGAGTAACCGGGACAATGGCGTAACGCATGGCAGAAACCGCAATAATTGGACGCTGGCGATTATCGCATGGCACCACCCTTGCCCGGCAGTGGCGGCCCCCTTACACTCTGCGCAGAGAAACACCGTCAATTCTTCAAGGACAATGACGACATGATCGACCATCCCTTGCCCGATATCGACCACTGGGTATTGTTCTTCAGCAACAACAGCCTGCCCGTGCTGCGCGTCACCAAGCGCCGACTCGACGACATGCGCGCCAATCTCGATCGCGTCGATGCCCGCGAACTGGCCCGCGTTATCCTCCAGGATCCGATCATGACGGTGCGCGTCCTGGCCTATATCCAGCCGATGCGCGGCCGCTCGCTACAGCACGACATCACGACCATCGCCAGCGCCGTGATGATGGCCGGCATCGAACCCTTCTTCAACCGCTTCGCCGAATTGCTCACCGTCGAGGACCAGTTGAAAGGCGCCGACAGCCATGCCCTGCTCGGCATCCTGCAAATCATCCGGCGCGCCCAGCGGGCCGCCGATTACGCCCAGGAATGGGCAATCTGGCGCCACGACATCAACATGGAAGAGGTCCGCATTGCCGCCCTGCTCCACGACCTGGCGGAAATCCTGGTGTGGTGCTCGGCACCGACACTCGGCCTCGCCATCCTCGGCCGGCAGAAAGCCCAGCCCTCCTTGCGCAGCGCCGAAGCGCAGCGTCAGGTACTGGGCCTGACGTTCCAGGATATCCAGCTCGAACTCTGCCGCGTCTGGCATCTGCCGGACCTGCTGCAAAACCTGATCGACGATGACAACGCCGGCAATCCCCGCGTCCAGAACGTCACTCTGGCCGTCCGTCTGGCCCGCCATTCGGCACACGGCTGGGAGGATGCCGCCCTGCCCGACGATTACCGGGATATCGGCGGCCTGCTCAACATCTCGCCGGAAGCAGTCCGCCAGCGCCTCGGCCTGGAGCCGATGCCGGCCCGCGAAGCCGACGGCAACGAGGCCGGCTAGCCAGCGCTCAAACCGGCTTGTCGCGCCCCGCCTCGAGAATTTCCCAGCGCTCGAGCAACCCCATCAACTCGTCGTCGATCAGCGCCAGCCGCTCGGCCGCCTGCTGTGCCCCCGCCGGGTCGGCCTGGTAAATCGCCGGATCTTCGAGACGTTTGCTCAAGGCGGCCTGCTCGCCTTCCAGAGCGGCGATTTTCCCTGGCAACTCGTCCAGTTCACGCTGCTCCTTCCAGGAGAGCTTTTCCAGCTTGGCTTTGGCCGGTTCGGCCGCCTTGCCGGCGGACGGCTTGCCACCCGCCTTCTGGCGTGCCGCCTCTTCCTTCTGCAGGCTCGCCTTGTAGTTGGCCCAGTCGCTATAGCCGCCGGCATATTCGCGCCAGTTGCCGTTGCCTTCGGCGGCGATGGTCTGGGTCACGACGTTGTCGAGGAAGGTCCGGTCATGGCTGACCAGGAACAGCGTACCGGTGTATTTAGCGAGCAGCTCTTCCAACAGCTCCAGAGTTTCAATATCGAGGTCGTTGGTCGGCTCGTCGAGGACCAGCACATTGGCCGGCTTGGCGAACAAGCGGGCCAGCAGCAGGCGGTTGCGCTCGCCGCCGGACAGCGAACTGACCGGCGAACGGGCGCGTTCCGGGGCGAACAGGAAATCTTCCAGGTAGCTGATGACGTGCTTACGGTTGCCGCCGATATCGACAAAATCGGAGCCCGGCGAGATGACGTCGATCAGGGTCGAATCCGGATTCAACTGGGTGCGGAACTGGTCGAAATAGGCGACGTCGATCTTCGTCCCGAGGCGGACGATGCCGGCATCCGGCTGCAATTCGCCGAGGATCATCCGTAACAGCGTCGTCTTGCCGGCACCGTTCGGGCCGATCAGGCCGATCTTGTCGCCGCGCTGGATGCGGATCGAAAAATCATCGACGATGACCCGCTCGCCGAAACGCTTGCCGACATGTTCCAGCTCGGCGACCAGCTTGCCGCTCTTGTCGCCGGCATCGAGTTGCAGATTGACCTTGCCCATGCGTTCGCGGCGCGCCTGACGCTCGGCGCGCAACTGGTCGAGGCGCTGGACGCGGAAGACGGCGCGCGTCCGCCGCGCTTCGACGCCCTTGCGGATCCACACTTCCTCTTCCTTGAGCAGCTTGTCGGCGCGGGCGTTGGCCAGGCCTTCCTCGTGCAACTGCGCTTCCTTGCGCACCTGGTATTCCTTGAAGCTGCCGGGATAGCTGGCCAGCTTGCCGCGATCGAGTTCGACGATGCGGGTACACACGCGGTCGAGGAAGGAACGGTCGTGGGTGATGAAGAACAGCGTGGTATTGGTTTCGATCAGCAGGTTTTCCAGCCACTCGATGGCGGCGATGTCGAGGTGGTTGGTCGGCTCATCGAGGAGCAACACCTCGGGCGCCACGGCCAGCGCCTGGGCCAGCGCCAGGCGCTTTTTCTGACCGCCCGACAGGCTGCCGACATTGGCCTCCGGATCGAGCCCAAAACGGTCGATGACGCGCTCGGCCTGCGCCTCGTAAGTCCATGCCCCACAGGCTTCGAGATCGTGCTGCAGGCTTTCCATGCGATCCATCAGCGCCTCGTGATCACCGATCCCTTCGGCCATCTGGTGCGATACCTCGTGGTAGGCAGCGAGCAGCTTGGCGGCCTCGCCCATGCCGGAAGTCACCGCCTCGAAGACGGTCTGCGCCGGATCGAGCGGCGGTTCCTGCGGCACGTAACCGACGCGGATACCGGGCTGCACCCAGACCTCGCCGTCATCCAGCTTGCCACGCCCGGAACCGGCGGCGAGCGCCGCCAGCAGCGAGGACTTGCCGGTACCGTTGCGGCCGATCAGGGCGACGCGCTCACCCGGATCGAGCAGGAAATCGGCGTGATCGAGCAGCGGCACATGGCCATAGGCGAGACAGGCATCGGCAAGTTTGAGATAAGGCATGGGCGAATCGCTGGTGTACCGGCAAGGGCACGGAATTGGGAAGGGCGCCTATTATCCGCTTGATTGGGCGCCGCGCGACGATCCGCCGGAACATCAACGCAGCAAAACATCAATGACCGTTCCCAAGCCCCCCGCCCGCCGGTACAATGCCCCCCTCCGCGAGTTGCCTCCATAGCTCAGTGGATAGAGCACTTCCCTCCTAAGGAAGGGGTCGCACGTTCGATTCGTGCTGGGGGCACCAGACTATGAACGGGCCGAGCGGCTTGATCCGCCCCGTTTTCGCTCCCGGTGGCGGGCGGCTGTCGATTTTTCCAGTTGTTGCAGCGCAGCAAATCGACTAGCATGGCCCTACTTCGCCACCGATCTCCCTCCGGAATCGATCTGTATCCTCGCCCTGGACCTTGGGCGACAACCGCCCCGCCCGACGGGGAAAGCGATATCCCGACGCCAGGTCAGCATTGACCGGCTTTAGCGCAAATCTGCAATAGCCGTAGGAGGCATTTCCGCAATGATGGGTTCTTTTCGCAAATATTTTTCCAGCGATCTGGCGATCGACCTGGGCACCGCCAATACGCTGATCTATGTCCGCGGCAAGGGCATCATCCTCGATGAACCGTCGGTGGTCGCAGTGCGCACCGAAGGCGCCTACGGCACCAAGAAATCGGTGCTGGCGGTCGGCATGGAAGCCAAGCAGATGCTCGGCCGCACGCCGGGCAACATCACCGCCATCCGGCCGATGAAAGACGGCGTGATCGCCGATTTCACGGTGACCGAGCAAATGCTCAAGCATTTCATCAAAAAGGTCTACGACGCCCAACTATTCAGCCCGAAGCCGCGCATCATCATCTGCGTTCCCGGCGGCGCCACCCAGGTCGAACGCCGGGCCATCCGCGAAGCGGCCCTCGGCGCCGGAGCCAGCCAGGTGTACCTGATCGACGAACCGCTGGCCGCGGCGATCGGTGCCGGCCTGCCGGTTTCCGAGGCGACCGGTTCGATGGTTGTCGACATCGGCGGCGGCACCTCCGACGTCGCGGTAATCGCCCTCGGCGGCATGGTCTACGCCGGGTCGGTGCGGGTCGGCGGCGACAAATTCGATGAAGCGATCCTCAATTACATCAGCCGCAATTACGGCATGCTGATCGGCGAGAACACCGCCGAGAAGATCAAGAAAACCATCGGCTCGGCTTTTCCCGGCACCGAGATCCTGGAGATGGAGGTTTCCGGCATCAATCGCTCGGAGGGTATTCCGCGCAGCTTCACGATCACCAGCAACGAAATCCTCGAGGCCCTGACCGAGCCGCTGAACCAGATAGTCACCGCCGTCAAACTAGCCCTCGAAAAAACCCCGCCCGAACTTGGTGCCGACATCGCCGAACGCGGCCTGGTGCTGACCGGCGGCGGCGCCCTGTTGCGCGACCTGGATCGCCTGCTGATGGAAGAAACCGGTCTACCGGTGATCGTCGCCGACGACCCCTTGACCTGTGTCGTGCGCGGCACGGGCATGGCGCTGGAAAAAATCGACGTCCTGAGCAGTATCTTTGCCCATGAATGAGTAGCGCCGCCCAACGCGGGGCTGGATATCCATGGCGCTAGCGGGCCGAGAAAGAGGGGGCTCGCATTTCGTTCAGCCTACCTCGCGCCAAGTTCGAGCGATCGGTGCGCCGCTTCAACATGGCAAATGGCGATACGCGATGAAACCAGCGTTGTTGGCCGGTGATGTCGTCACGGTTGCGTTCGGCGGGGAGGACAGGGGCAACGCTGGCGGACTTGGCGGGTCGTCAGATCAAGGCTGTGATGACGGTCGAGTTCGTCAATGATTTCCAGTGTCCTACCCGTTTTTCCGACGCTCATCTGGCGAATGAAAACATCTTGGACATCTTCTTCCATCCCTGCGGCGTAATGCGTTTCGTAAATGCGTTGTAGCCAAATCTCGGTGCCGCTTTGCCGGTCGGTTGCGGCGACATAACCGCCTTCCTGCGGCAAGCCCCGGGCACGAGTGGCAAGTACGACATCGTAGCGGATGCCAGCAACGGTGAGCGGCCGGACCGGGGCCGGTGCAACACGCTTGGCTGCCGGGGGTGCCGCCATTGACGGCAGCGGGTTGCCAAGCAGCGGCGAGAGCAGGCAGATCAGGACTGATTTGAAGGCGGAGCGTCGCACGCAGATTGCTCGGTCAGCGTGGCATCACGGTCAAGCTCATAGCGGCTTCCCCGGCTTCGTCGATAAATGTTCCGCTGACTTCGCGCCAGCGAGCAGCCCCCTTTTCACCTGAGCCGACATTCGGGCCAAGCTGGACGGTCAGACTGAGCTTTTGTCTCATTGCGGTGATGAACTCCGGATCAAGCATTCAGCGGTTAGCGCCGCTGTTGGCCGGGCTGTCAGATGGGATGGTCGGCGCGACTTGGAGATTATCGGTTCCGAAACCGAATAACAAGGCAAAGAATGCTTTCGGCATCGCGGCGCGTTGGCGCGACTCGTTGCTCCTGGCTGAGTTCCGCCACGCAAACAGCACAGGCCAATTTAAAAACTCCAGATCCCGGACAAAAAACGGGGGGCTTGCGCCCCCCTTAAAGAGCGGGATGACCAATAGGGAATTGGCCCCCGCCAGCAGGACACCCTAGAGGGGTGTAGGAACAAACTCTGACTTAGTCGCCACCGCGCAGGTTCTGCACCTGGAAGAGTCCGGGCGGGTTTTTCTTGGGGTCGACCTGGCCCTTGAACTGGCCGGTGGTGCAATGCTTCGACTGCAGGTCGACCATCGAGAAGGCATCGTCGATACCGATACCGGCGCCCTTGTTCACGGGCAGGTGGTGATCGGCCTGCGATTTGCCGACCATGAAGACCTTCCACAACTCGCCCTTGCGGTCGTAGATTTCGTTGGCGCCGTTCAGGTTGCCGAGTTGGACATCCATGTAGAAGACGCGCTTGCTGACCGGGTGATTGGAATTGACCGGGGCCGCTTCCAGCACGTAAACCTTGCGCAGCTGCCAGGTGCCTTCATGGAAGCAACCGCCCTGCCCGGCAAAGTTCACATACTTGTAGCCGTCGGCTTCGGCCGGCATGTCGGTGGCCAGCTTCAGTTCGTCGTGGTTCCACATCGGCAGCAGCACGTTCTTCGTGCCCTTGAAGGTCCACTTCATGTCGGAAACGCGGCCGTTGTAGCCTTCGAAGTCTTCGATCATCAGGTCGGAACCGAGGAAGGCGTCGGTTGCCTGGCCCTGGGCCAGACGACGCACGCGGCGCTGGAAGCCGAGGTAGAGATAGGCATCGTCAAGCTTGTTGTCGTCCTCGAAACGCTGGATCAGCAACTGCGTGTTCTTCAGGTCGGACGGCTCATGCGCCTTGGTGTAGATGGCGCGGAAAATGCCCGAGGGATTCGGGGTGATTTCCGGGACCGGCGCATCCTTGGTGCGGTGCATGAAGTTCAGAAAGTGGAAATCCCATTTCAGGGTCTTTTCGACCTGGCCGGACTGCATGTTGCGATACTTCCAGTAGAACGGCGAGATGATCGCGCCATCGCCCCAGTTCACACCGTACTTGTAGTTCCAGGCGAGCTTTTCGCCGGCCCGCGCATCCTTGGCATCCGGCTCTTCCGGGAAGGGACGACCGGCAACGTAGCCGGTGATCATGTCGCCGGCCTTGGCGCCGAGCTTGGTCTTGTTGAGATTGGCCTTGGTCGCATCGACATAGGCCTTGGAAATGCTGAACTGGGTGGTGGCCCCGACCTTGATCTCGAACAGGCCTTCCTTGATCAGCTTGTAGACGCCAGCGCCCAGCACATCCTTGAAGGGCTCGACGTTACTCTTGTTGATGATCGTCCCGGCAGTCAGGCCGGGAAAGGACGGCAAGCCGCTCTTGTAGGGATTGAAGGAATTGTCCACGTCGGCCTCGGTAGCTGCCTGGCTGACGCCGACCATGCCGGCTGCCAGCAAGGGCAGCAGTGCAATCAGTTTCTTGTTCATGCGATGTCTCCTGTTTTAATCAGAACTTGTAGTTCAGCTTGACGAACAAATCGTTTTCCTTGAATGCCGCACCGATCGGACCGGCGCGGAAGCGACCGAGGGGTTCCATGCCGGCCAGGCCACGCGAATATGGGACGTTCTCGGTGGTGCCGTTGCCTTGCTCAGCGGCCGGCGCGGTGAAGGGAGCAAACGGATTACAAGCGCGGCAATCGTCGAAATTCCAGCGATCACGCCCCTCTGCCAGCTTATAGTTGGCGCCGACGGTGATCTTCAGGTCGTTCGTCACGTTCCATTCGACCTGCGGCGCAATGGCAGTCGCCCGGGCCTGGAAGTCATGCGCCATGATGACCTGCGGACTCAGCGTCCCGTTCCTCAGGAATCCCTTGATCAGCAAGGTCCCGATGAAGCTGTTTTCCCAATCCGGCATGCCGACCGGGCCAAGGGAACCCTGGCGCCATTCGTGATCGAAGATGTGCTGGTAGAACAACTGCGCGGAAATCAAGGTCGCCGAGGTTTCACTGATAAAGGGAACGAAGGTCGGTCGATCGACGCCGACTACGGCACGGAATACGTTGTTCTTCGAGTACAACTCCTCGCGGGCCGTATTGGAGAATTCCTCGCCATCGGTCAAGGCCGCTTCGACCCGCACCGCGGCATTGGCTGCCGGCACCTGGAAGTCCATCGAGCCGCCGAGCAGGTTGACGCGCGGGAATTCCATGTCAAAGGAAATCAGGTAGGGCCAGGCGTTCTGATAAACCCCGGTGAATGAGTTGGTTGCCCGCTTGCCACCATGCAGCGACGGCAGTTGCGAACGGTAGGTCAGCGCGTTCAGCGAGAAGGATAGACCGTCCATGGTAACGCCCTCGTACTTCACGCCGAGCTGGGTATTTGACAGGCTCCAGTCGGGCAGGTTGACGTCCTTCAGACCGATCTGGCCCGGACCGAAGTTGGTGGCGAGCAGCGTACCGGGCGCGACATTGGCGAAGTTGGCGACCGTGCCACCGTTATCCCACAGGTTGGCCATGCCGCGGAAGAAGCAGCCGGCGTCGAGAATGACGTTCGGCGTGCCGCACTGCCCCAGGTTGTTGGCGCGGAACTTGTCGAAATTCCAGACGATCTGGAAGTTGCGGTCCTGCATCGTGTCGCTGGCGCCCATGCGGTACTCGGCCTGGGCGATCCACATCGGGATGCGGATATCCGACAGTTCGTCGTAAATGTTGTTGCGCGAATAGTCGACCGGGTTGATGACGTCGAGCACGCGGAACAGGTCGGTCCGCCCCCACACCACCTGCTGCTTGCCGACCTTGACGAACAAGCCCTTGCCATCGCCCAGGTCGAAGGTCTTCTTGGCGTACAACTCGCGCACGAAGTCGAGACGGTCGTTGAATTCCGGCGCTTCCAGCTCGCTCAACGTCTTGTCGCCGTATCCGCCGAAATCGCGACAACCGCGGCTATCGACGTCACACGGCCGGACCGGCACGGCGAAGGCGACGCCGCCGTTGATGTCGTGCCAGCGGTCGCCGAGAACGCGGAAACCAGTGTTCGGGTTATTTGGATATGTGGCCGGAAACTGGGCCAGCCCCCCTAGAGCCGTGTTGAACGGTGGCGCCGGCGGCGCGCCGACACCCCATGGCACTGTCACCAGACTGCCACTGACGGTAGACTGGGAGGCAATCGCCCCGCCGGCATCCTTGCCGTACTCGCTGCTGTTCATCCGGTAAACGCCGTCCCAACTACCGCGGGTAATGCCGTGGATGGTCCAGCCGTCACCGGCCTTTTTGTCAAACTCGGCCTGCAGGGTATTGCGGAATTTCGCCAGGCCGGCGTGCTCGCGATGCGCCGTATGGTTCTCGTAGGTCACGTCGACCTGCCAGGGCGAGGACTCCTCGCCCATCGAGGGCAGGCCTTCGGCCCAGACCGGGCCGGCAAAGGCGGCGCACAGGGCGCTGCCGAGCAGGCTCAGGCGTTTTTTCTGGTAGTACTTTGTCTCACTCATGTTTCCCCCAACGCATTGGTGTGTTCAAGAAGGATGGCTTTGCTGTTCCCCCGGTGGTCCGGAGTGTTGTTAATCGTTTTCCAGCACCCCGTCGGCGTCGTAGTGGGCGGCGGTCACGAACTTCGGCTTGAAGACGACGCACCACGACGGCACGATCAGCACGGCGGCGATCGCATTGACGATGAGCATGAAAGAAAGCAGGATCGCGGCGTCCGACTGGAAGCGCAGGTCGGACATGAAGATCCACATGACCACCCCGGCAATCAGCGTCACGGCGGTGAAGCTGACGGCGTAGCCGGTAGTGGCGACGGCGTTGATCACCGCCTGCTTGATGTCGCGCAGATGGGCGAACTCTTCCCGGATGCGGTCCATGAAATAGACCGCATAGTCGATGCCGACGCCGACGCCGACGGCGATCACCGGCACGGTGTTGACGCTGATGCCGATATTCAGGGCACCCATGTAGGCATAGGTCATCAGCGTCGAGAAGAGCATTGGCAGGACCATCAGCCAGCCGGCGTGCAGCGAGCTGTAATAGACCATGACGATGGCGAAGGCGAGCAGCATGACGGCCGGGATGATGATCATGTGGTCGGAATGCAGCGCCTGGTTGCCGGCCGCCGTGACGCCGATGATGCCGCCGCCCAGTTCGATGTGCAGACCGGGGACTTCCTTCTCGAGCTGCTTGATGCCTTCCTCGGCCAGCGCGACGATGCGGTTGATCGTTTCGGCCTGGTGGTCCTTGTAATAGAAGACCATGTCGGCTTCGTTCTCGTCGGCATTGACGAATTCCTTCAAGGCCCCCGGGATCGGGCTGGAGGCCATGTAGGCGAACATCAGGCCGCCGATTTCGGCGGCATTGTCCGGCAGTTGCATCCAGCGCGGATCGTCGTTGTGGGTCAGCTTGTTAACCACGCGGACGACGCCCGGCATGGCCTTGGTGCCGCCCAGCGTCGGGTCGGCCAGCATGTGGGCCTGGAAGCGTTCGATGGCGGCCATCACGTCGGGGCGCTTGATGCCGCCCTTTTCTTCGGTACGGGCCACGACATGCAGTTCCTCGGAGCCCGGGAAGCGCGTGTTGATCGCCTTGGTGGAGATGTTGTAGTCGTGGTTGAGGTGGAGCAGCGGCGAGCCTGGCTCGGATTCGCCGAGTTGCACCTTGCTGACGAAATACATGCCGCCGATCGCGCCGATCAGGGTGAGGATGAGGATCGAACGGGCGCCGCCGTCGGTGCCGCCGGTCAGCGCCATGGCCTTGCCGAGGAATTTGCGGATGCCCTCGTTGCCGTTGGCGTGCTGCTTCGGCGCCGGCAGGATGGTCAGGGCCAGCGGCACCATGAAGTGCACCGTGAAGATCACCGAGAAACCCCAGAAGCCGGCGGCCAGGCCGAGCTTGTGATTGAAGGGGGCGGCGCCCAGCATGAGCACGGCAATCCCCACCGCATCGACGATGATCGCCAGCGACCCCGGCCGGAACAGCGCGTCGAGCGCGTTGCGGGCGGCCTTCGGGCCGTCATGGACGATCGCCAGTTCCTCGTAGTAGCGCACCACCAGTTGCACGCCGTGCGAGGTGGCGCGGGCGGCGATGAGGAAGGGAATGGGCAGCGACAGGGGTTCCAGGTTGATCCCCATGAAGGCCATGAAACCCAGGCCCCAGATCGACGACAGGGCAATGCCAAGGAGCGGCAGGGCGACGCCGTAGAAGCGGCGGAAATAGACGATGAGCAGGGTGCTCAAGAGCAGCAGCGTCCACGCCAGAATCTCGACGATCTGGTTGAGGTAGGTATAGACCCAGCCGGTGAGTACCGGATTGCCGGTGACGTAGATCTGGTGCCCGGGCCGGGCCAGCGTGGCGCGGACCTTCTGCAGCGCGGCGAAGGTCGCCGGGTAGTCGATGTCGCCTTCGTTGAGCTGCGCCTTGATCAGCGCCGCTTTCATGTCCGGCGAGACGAGCAGGCCGAAAATGGTCGGGTTGGCGATGACGTCGTTTTTGAGCTGTTCGAGTTCGGCCACCGTGCGCGTCGGCTTTAGCGGGTCGTAATAGGACTCGGAGGCAAAGCCGCCCTGGTCGTCGAGAAAGACCTTGCGCGCCGTGCGGTGCGTCAGGCTGGTCACCAGGTTGTGATTGACGCCCGGCAGGTTGTCGACGCCGAGCGTAGCTTCGTGGATGAGTTTCAGGGTTTCATCATTGAAGATGGTGCCCTTGTCGACCTCGATGGCCATGACGATCATGTTGGCACCGCCGAAATTCTCCTTCAGGCGGTTGTACACCTTGATGTAGGCATGGTTCTGCGGCAGCAGGTCGGAAAAGTCGGTAAACACCCGCAGGCTGGGCAGGGCGGCGCCGAACAGGCAGGTGATCAGCAGCACCAGGGAGAGGACGATCTTCGGATTGCGGAAAATCCATTCCTCGCCGCGATGCAGGGCATGGGTCAGGGTGTGGCGGAATTGGCTAACCATGGTGTGGCTTTCTCAATGCTTTACTGTTTGGCGACGGTGCTGACAGCGCGCAGCAAGCCGCCGGGGCCGCCGATGACGACGGCTGACTGGCCGGGCAGCGAAGTGCTGGCGCCGAGGAAGACCGGCACCGGGTCGGTATAGGGCAGGACGCGCCAGGTGTTGCCGTCGAGACGCGCGATGACGCCGCCCGAGCCGACGCCGACCGGCGCCCCGTCGTGCAGGAACAGCCGGTAGAGCGAGGCGTGCGCCGTATTGGCCTGTTTCTGCCAGCTCTTGCCGCCATCCGTGGTGTGCAGCATCTGGCCGGCGATGCCGCTGACCCAGCCTTCGCTGTCGTTACGGAAGAGGGCGGCGTAGGGGTAGAAGTCGCCCGGAATCTTGGCGCCCTTCTTCCAGGTTGCGCCGCCATCTTCGGAAAAGACCGTCAGGCCGAACTCGCCCAGGGCGACGGCCTTCTTGTTGCCGAGGAACTGCAGGCTGGTGATCTGGGTGTCTTCGCCGAGCTCGGTGGTTTTCCAGGTCTTGCCCTGGTCGCTGCTGCCGGCAATGACCGCATTGGTCCCGGCCACCCACCAACCGCCCAGCGCATCGCAGGTGACGGCCAGCGGGGTGCGCGGCAACTCCAGCGGCACGGCCTGCCAGTTGCCGCCGGCGGCGTCGGCCGACCATAGCTTGTGATAATGGTCGATGGCAACGAAGCCGCGCTCGCCGCAGGTCGTGATGTCGACCAGCGAACTGTTGCCCAGCGCCGTGCGCCGCCAGCTCTTGCCCTGGTCATCGGAGATCAGCACCGCGCCATCCTGGGTGCCGGCGACCACTACCTTGCCGTTGCTCGCCGCCGCCTGGGCGATATCGTAGCGATGCACGGCGCGCAGGCGTTCGGCGGCAATGCCGGACATTTCCGGCGCCGGCGAACAGCCCGCCAGGAATCCACTCGCCAGTGAAGCCCATAGCGGCAACAGCACAATTTTCTTGGCCTTGCTCATACCCTTCCTCCGTCGTGTCGTACCTGTGGCGGTACTTTTTTGTTCGTTCGGCCTAATTACGATTAGGAGAACTGATTCACTGATTGTTGTTGAAACGAACTATGCCTGCCGGACAGAAATACCGTCCAATACCGATTCCCATGGCAATCAATACCTTGCGGGTATGAAACTGGAACTTTCCGGCAAGACCGGTCCCGCCGCCCATGGCGGGCGGTTTTTCCGGCTTTTCCGGATGGCCGGTCAGCCCGGCCGGGCTTTAAAAACCGTTAGCGCCCGAGGTCCTTGGCGGTCTTGCCGCCGATCCCCCATTGCGCCTTGGGCACGTCATGAATCCAGACGCGGACGTTTTCCAGCGGGGCGCCGACGGCTTCGCTCATGGCGGCGCTGACCTTCTCGATGAGCGCCTTCTTTTGCTCATCGGTCCGGCCTTCGATCAGGTAGATCTGGGCGAATGGCATGTTGTCTCCCTTCGTTATCAGATGAAGCGGACGCCGACGCTGCCCAGCGCCTGGATGCGCAGACTGACACTGTCGCCGGCCTTGACCGCCACGGCTTCGGTGACGCCGCCGGAAAGAATCATCGTGCCGGCCGGAATCTCTTCGCCGCGGGCGCCGAGATGGTTGGCCAGCATGGCGATGGCCGCCGCCGGGTGGCCGAGCACGGCTGCCCCGGCCCCGATGGCGACGTGTTCGCCGTTCTTCTCCATGACGACGCCCAGGGTGCGTAGGTCGAGCTTGCCGACCGGCACCGCCTGGCCGCCGAGCACGAAGCGCGACGAGGAGCAGTTGTCGGCGATCACGCTCTTCAGGTCGAACTTGAAGTCGCGATAGCGCGAGTCGATGATCTCGATGCCCGGCATGACGAAATCGGTCGCCGCCAGCACATTGCCGATGTGGCAGCCCGGGCCCTTCAGGGCCTTTTTCAGCACGAAGGCGATTTCCGGCTCGACCTTGGGGTGAATCAGTTCGTTGATCTTGATCTCGCCACCGTCGGCGACGCTGAAGTAATCGACGAGGAAGCCGAAACACGGGGTTTCGACGCCCATCTGCTTCATCTTGGCGTGCGAGGTCAGGCCGCACTTCAGGCCGACCACGCGATTGCCGCGCGCCAGCTTGCGCCGCAGGATCTCGGCCTGGATGGCATAGGCGTCGTCCCAGTCCATCTCGGGATGATCGTCGGTGATCTTCAGGACGTCGTGTGCCTGCAGTTCGGCATTTTCGAGGTGCTCGGCGAGTTGGGCGATAACTTGCGGTGTCAGTTTCATGCGATCAACCCTCTTTCGCGGGCCATGGTGATGGCGGTGTCTTCAATCATGTCTTCCTGGCCGCCGACCATGCCGCGCCGGCCCAGTTCGACGAGAATTTCGCGGGCCGGCACGCCGTACTTGGCGGAGGCGCGCTTGGCAAAAAGCAGGAAGGAGCCATAGACGCCGGCATAACCCAGGGTCAGCGCATCGCGGTCGATACGGATCGGGAAGTCCATGATCGGCACGACGAGGTCTTCGGCGACGTCGGTGATCTTCGCGACATCGACGCCGGTTTCGATGCCCATCAGGCTGCACACGGCGATCAGCACCTCCATCGGGGTATTGCCGGCCCCGGCGCCGAGACCGGCAGCAGCCGCGTCGATACGGTTGGCACCGACTTCGATGGCGGCGATGGAATTGGCAATGCCCATGGCCAGGTTGTGGTGGCCGTGGAAGCCGAGTTCGGTTTCCGGCTTCAGCGCGGCGCGCACGGCAGCCAGGCGTTCCTTGACGCCGTCCGGCAGCAGATGGCCAGCCGAGTCGGTGACGTAGATGCAGTTGGCGCCATAGCTTTCCATGAGCTTGGCTTGCGTGACCAGGCCTTCGGCGCTGTTCATGTGGGCCATCATCAGGAAGCCGACGGTATCCATCTCCAGCTTGCGGGCCATCGTGATGTGCTGCTCGGAAACGTCGGCTTCCGTGCAGTGCGTGGCGACGCGAATGGTATTGACGCCGAGGTCGCGCGCCATCTTCAGGTGATCGACCGTACCGATGCCGGGCAGCAGCAGGGCCGAGACCTTGGCCTGCTTCATCCGGGGGATGACGGCGCCGAGATATTCTTCATCGGTATGGGCCGGGAAGCCGTAATTGACCGAGGAACCGCCCAGGCCGTCACCATGGGTGACTTCGATGAGCGGGATACCCGCTTCATCAAGGCCGGTGGCGATGGCGATCATCTGGTCGAGGCTCATCAGGTGACGCTTGGGGTGCATGCCGTCACGCAGGGTCATGTCGTGAACGGTGATTTTCTTGCCGCGCAAACTCATTTTTATATCTCCTTAAGCAGCTTTGGTCGGCTCGAGCTTGAGCGTGCCCTTGATCATTTCTTCGGCGAACATCTCGGCCGTGCGCGCACCGGCGGCGGTCATGATGTCGAGATTGCCGGCGTAGGTCGGCAGGAAGTCGCCGAGGCCGGTGACTTCCATGTAGACCGACACGCGGTTGCCGTCGAAGACCGGGCCGTTGACCAGGCGGTAACCCGGCACGTATTTCTGGACTTCCTTGATCATGGCGTGGATCGATTCAGTGATGGCGGCCTGGTCCGGGGCGGTCTCGGTCAGGCAATGCACGGTGTCGCGCATGACCAGCGGCGGTTCGGCCGGGTTGATAATGATGATCGCCTTGCCCTTCTTGGCGCCGCCAACCTTTTCGACGGCACCGGCGGTGGTGCGGGTGAATTCGTCGATGTTCTTGCGCGTGCCGGGACCGGCGCTCTTCGAAGAGACGGTGGCGACGATTTCGCCGTAGGCCACCGGCTGGACGCGCGAGACGGCGGCAACCATCGGGATGGTGGCCTGGCCACCGCAGGTGACCATGTTGACGTTCATCTCACGGCGACCGACGTGTTCCTTGAGATTGACCGGCGGCACGCAGTAGGGGCCGATGGCGGCCGGCGTCAGGTCGATCATCAGCACGCCCAGCTCATTGAGCTTGCGGCTGTTCTCGGCATGCACATAGGCCGAGGTCGCATCGAAAGCGATCTGGACGTTGTCGGCCAGGACGTGCGGCAGGAAGCCGTCGACACCCGTGGCACAGGTCTTCAAGCCCATCTCGGCGGCGCGCTTGAGGCCTTCAGATTCCGGGTCGATGCCGATCATCCAGACCGGGTCGAGGAAGGGGCTGCGCTTGAGTTTGTAGAGCAGGTCGGTCCCGATGTTGCCGGGGCCGATCAGCGCGCATTTGATTTTTTGGGTCATGTTGGAGTCCTTGTTGGTAGGTGTTCAACAAATAAGTGTTCAACAAATGGTGGAAACGATGCCGCCTTCGACACGCAGCGCGGCACCGGTCGTCGCGGCAGCGCGGGCGCTGCACACGTAGGCGACGAGCGCGGCGACTTCGGCCGGAGCTATCATGCGTTTGAGGATGGAGGTCGGGCGGCCTTCGGCGAAGAAGCGGCGCTCCATTTCTTCGTTCGGGATGCCGGCTTCGGCGGCGAGCTTGGCGAAAAATTCGCCAACGCCTTCCGAGCGCGTCGGCCCCGGCAATACCGCATTGACCGTGACACCGGTGCCGGCGCAGCGCTGCGCCAGACCGCGCGACACAGCAAGCTGGGCCGACTTGGTCATGCCGTAATGCACCATCTCGCCCGGCGTGTTGATGCCGGACTCGCTGGAGATGAAGACGATGCGCCCCCAGTCGGCGGCGAGCATGCCCGGCAGGTAGTGGCGTGACAGGCGCACGCCGCTCATCACGTTGATCTCGAAAAAGCGTTGCCACTCGCTGTCGGCGATGTCCTCGAAAACTGCGGGATCGAAGATGCCAAGGTTGTTCACCAGGATGTCGACCGACGGCACGGCGGCGACCAAAGTGGCGATGCCGGCCGTATTCGAGAGATCGGCAGCGACGCCCGTGACATCCGCGCCAGCGACCAGCGAACGCAGGCGTTCGACGGCCTCGGCCACGGCTTGCGGCTGACGGCCGTTGATGACGACACGCGCTCCTTCGCGGGCCAGTTCGCAGGCGATGGCGAAGCCGATGCCCTTGGTCGAACCGCTGATCAGGGCGCGTTTGCCGGAAATTTGCAGATCCATCGCCGGCGCCCTAAACGAACTTCACCGAGCAGCCGCCGATGCCGCCGATGGTGCAACGCAGGCTATCGCCCTTCTGCACCGGCACCATGGCACCCATCGCGCCGGACAGCACGATGTCGCCGGCCTTCAATGCGATGCCCAATTCGCCCAGCGTGTTGGCCAGCCAGATCATGGCATTGACCGGGTGACCCATGGTCGCCGCGCCGGCGCCGGTGACGACGATGTCGCCGTTCTTCTCGAGCACCATGCCGCACAGTGCGAGGTCGACCTGATCGACCGGCACCAGCTTGTCGCCGAGCACGAAGACGCCGCAGGACGCATTGTCGGCGACGGTATCCTGGATCTTGATCTTCCAGTCCTGGATGCGCGAATCGACAATCTCGAAGCAGGCCATGACGCCTTCGGTCGCCGCCAGCACATCGGCCGCCGTGACGCCCGGCCCCATCAGGTCCTTCTTGAGCAGGAAGGCGATCTCGCCCTCGGCCTTGGGCTGGATCAGCGTGTCCATGGGGATCGACTCGCCCTCGTTGTACACCATGCCGTCGAGCAGGTAACCGAAGTCCGGCCTATGCACGCCGAGCAGGTTCATGACCGCCTTGCTGGTCACGCCGATTTTCTTGCCGACGACCTTCTCGCCCTTTTCCAGGCGGCGCGACAGCATGCGCTGCTGGATGTGGTAGGCGTCCTCGACGCTGATGTCGAAACCGCGCGAGGTCAGCGGGCTGATCGTCTTGCAGGCGGCGAGCGCTTCATAAAGCTCGTCGCCCAGTTCATTGATTTGTGATTGTTCCATCGCGCTTTTTCCTCTGTTGTGCTCTCTATTCGGCCAGGAAGTTGCTGACCAGTTGATTGAAGCGGCGGTTGTGCTCGATCTGCGCCCAGTGGCCGCAATTGCCGAAGACATGCAGTTGCGAACGGCTGATCCACTGGTGCAGGGTCAGCGAGTTGCTCAGCGGAATGACTAGGTCGTCACGTCCGTGGATGATCAGCGTGTCCTGGGCGATGCCCCGGATATCGGCTTCGCTGCTCGCCATGGCATCGACCCAGCGCTGGCGCGGCGCCGGGAACATGGCCGCGAAGGATTCCTGGAAACCCGGCCGGATACTGGCCTGGTAACGCAGCTCGGCGAGTTCGTCGGTGACCAGGCTGCGGTCATGGGCGAAGATATCGAGCAGACCGCGCATGGCGGCGAGCGACGGCTCGTACCCCCAGACCGCATCGAGTCCCGGCGTGATGGCGAAAGGCACGCCGACACTGCCCATCAACACCAGCTTGCGCACGCGCTGCGGATGGCGGATGGCCAGGGCGAGCGCGATGGCACCGCCGAAGGAATTGCCGACCAGATCGGTCTGTTCGATATCGAGCGCATCGAGCACACCAACCGCGTGATTGACCCAGGCATCAAGCGAATACGTCACGCCGGCCGGCCGTTCGGTGTAGCCGAAACCCAGCATATCGGGGGCAATCACCCGACGGGAGCGGGCCAGGTCCGGCAACACCAAACGCCAGTTGGCCCATGCCGTGACGCCCGGCCCGGAACCGTGGATCAGCATCACCGGCTGCCCCGCGCCCTGATCATGGACGTTGGTAACGATGCCGGCAGCACTGACGCTGCGGCCGATTTCCGGGCTGTTCGTGGGCATGGACATGTTCCGCCCTTACAGCTTGATGCAAATGTTCTTGAGTTCGGTATAGAACTCAAGCGAATGCACGCCGCCTTCACGACCGATGCCGGACTGCTTGGCGCCGCCGAACGGGGTACGCAGGTCACGCAGGAACCAGCTGTTGACCCAGACCAGACCGACTTCCATCTTGCCGGCGACGCGGTGGGCGCGAGTCACGTCCTGGGTGTACACCGAGGCGGCCAGACCGTAGGTCGTGTTGTTGGCGCGCTTGACGACTTCCTCTTCGCTATCGAACGGCATGACCGTCGTGCAGGGCCCGAAGATTTCCTCGCGCACCACCGTGGCCTCGTCGCCTAGGCCGGTCCAGATGGTCGGCTGCACCCAGGCGCCGTTGGTCAGCTCGCCCGGCATGTCGGGAACACCGCCGCCGGTAACGACCGTGGCGCCTTCTTCAACGGCCTTCTTGTAATACGAGAGCACCTTGTTGCGGTGTTCCTGGCTGACCAGCGGCCCCATGTTGCTGGCCGGATCGCTCGGCAGGCCGAGCTTGAGCTTCTCTGCACCGGCCTTGAGGGCGGCAACGAACTTGTCGAACAGCGGGCGCTCGACATAGACACGCTCGGTACCCAGGCAGACCTGGCCGCAATTGGAGAAGCAGGAACGCAGGGTGGCTTCGATGGCGACATCGAGATCGGCATCGGCAAAGACGATGGCCGGGTTCTTGCCGCCCATTTCCAGCGACACCGGCCGGGCGCCGTCGGCGGCAGCCTTCATGATCGCCGCACCGGTCCGCGTTTCGCCGGTGAAGGTGATGGCATTGACGCCCTGGTTGGTGGTCAGGAATTCGCCGGCCGAGTTCGGGCCGAAGCCATGCACGACGTTATAGACGCCCTTGGGCACGCCGCAGGCATTCATCACTTCGCCAAGCAGCGTGGCGGTGGACGGGGTTTCTTCCGACGGCTTCACCACGACAGTGTTGCCGCAAGCCAGGGCCGGGCCGACCTTCCAGGTCATCAGCAGCAGCGGCAGGTTCCACGGGCAGACGACGCCAACCACGCCGACCGGGCGACGCATGGCGTAATTGATGGCGCCACGGCCATCCGGGGTGGCCAGTTCGAAAAACTCGGTCGGCGCGTTCTTGATGACGTCGGCGAAAATCTTGAAATTGGCGGCGCCGCGCGGGATGTCGATGTGCGAGGCAAGGCTCTTCGGCTTGCCGGTATCGGCGCATTCGGCTTCGAGGAATTCGTCGAAGCGGCGGGTGATCTCGTCGGCCACCTTGTTCAGGATGTCGGTGCGCTCGACCACGGTCATCTTGCCCCACGGCCCTTCGAGGGCGGCGCGGGCAGCGGCGACGGCGGCATCGACTTCGGTCTTGCCGGCTTCATGGACCTGGCCGATCAGCGAATTGTCGAGCGGCGTGCGCTTTTCGAAGGTCTTGCCGGTGCTGACGAATTCGCCGTTGATGAAGTTGAGGATTTGCTTCATTGCTGGTTTTCCTTTTTTGGTTTGCTGTTCTTAAGCCAGGCCAATGGCCGCAAGGCCGGCCCGGGCACATTCTTCATCTTCGGCTTCGGAAGCACCGGAGACGCCGATGCCGCCGAGCCAGTCACCCGAACCCACCGGCAGACCGCCACCGAAGACGATCAGCCGGGGTTGCGCCGCGAAGCCGAGCTTCATGCCTTCGTCGTGGCCGATGGCCCCCATCCAGGCCTTGGTCGGAAAGCCGAAGCTGGCCGAGGTGTAGGCCTTATCGATGGCGATATCGATCGAGTGGATGAAGGCGCCCGGCATGCGCAGGAAGGCCATGAGATTGCCGCCACGATCGACGACGGCGACATTGATCTTCCAGCCGTTTTGCTCGGCGTGGGCGACCGCTGCCGCGCAGGCAGCGGCCGCCGCCTGCGCCGTGATGCCGGGAATCGTGGCGGCGACTTGCATCAGGTCACCACAGTCAGGAAGGCGTCATTGAGCTTGCGGTCGTGGTAGAAGACCGCCGCGCCGACTTCGTCCATGGTCCACTTGGTCGGCTTGATATCCGGGTAGGCATAGTTGCCGCCACAGAAAGTCTCAAAACGATTGCCGTTCGGATCAAATGCATAGATCGTCGTACCGCGGGTCACACCATGGCGCGTCGGGCCGATGTCGATGGAAACGCGGTTCATCGACATCAGGTCGGCGGCGCGCAGCACCTTTTCCCAGCTCTCAAGCAGGAAGGAGACGTGGTGCAGCTTGCCCGGTTCCGGATGGCGGACGAAAGCGATGTCATGGGCCTTGGTCGAGCAGGACAGCCAGATCGCCAGATCCTGGCTGTCGTCGAGCGCGATGTGTTCGACGAGGTAGAAACCAAGCACATCCTGGAAGATGGCCTGGGCCTTTTCGATGTCCGGACCGTAGAGCAGGCAGTGGTCGAGGCGGATCGGGGCGATGCCCTTCTCGGAACCGGCACACCAGGCTTCCGGATTGAGATCGCCCATGTCGTTGCCGACGACGGTCTTCTTGGCATACAGCTCGATGTCGTGACCGGTCGGCAGTGTGAAGCGGACGCGCTCGCCGGTTTCCAGCAGTTCGCCGGCCGGGATGCGGCGGGTGGCGACACCGTAGGCGTTGAGGTCCTTTTCCAGCTTGGCCAGCGTCGCATCGCTATCGACCTTGAAGGCGAAGAAGTCGATGCCGGCCGTATCGGCCTGACGCAGGATGACGCTGTTGTGATCGCGCTCGTCCCAGGTCTTGAAATAGACGCGGCCCTGGGCATCGCGACCGGTTTCGATGAGGCCCAGCACGTTCGAGTAGAAATCAACGCTTTCCGCCAGGTCGAGCACCTTTAGTTGAATGTGACCCGGGCGAAGCACTCCTGTCATTGCCATCTTTGTCTCCTTTATTTTGAGTCGGGCTGTTGATCAGCTCACGACAATCTATGCAACCGATTAAACATAACGATATTTACAACGAATCTCGAAGTCAACATAAATTCTCGAGATTTTAATAAATCGTGAAAATTTTTACTGCTCGGGTAGAATCACCCTTCTGGTCAAACCACTTCACAAAACCACTCTGTCATGCAAAAAAACACTCTGGCCGGCGACAGCAATGTCCCCGAAGCGAAGACACTGGTTGAATCTGCCTACCACGCCCTGCGCCGCGACATCATCGAAGGCCGTCTGGCGCCCGGCGCCAAACTGCGCGTCGAGCACCTGAAAAACGACTACGGCGTCGGTGCCGGCACGCTGCGCGAGGCACTGTCGCTGCTCATCTCCGACGCCCTCGTCGTCAGCCAGGGGCAGCGCGGTTTCCGCGTCGCCCCGGTATCGCTCGACGATTTCGCCGACATCACCCGCACCCGCGTCATGCTCGAATGCGAAGCCCTGCGCCAGTCGATGGCGGCCGGCGACGACGCCTGGGAAGGCGAACTCATCGTCGCCTTCCACCGCCTGTCGAAGGCCGAGGAAAGACTGGGCAACGCGGCCGGCGAAGGCGAATGGGAAGAGCGCAACAAGATCTTCCACGAGGTTCTGATCGCCGCCTGCCCGTCGCGCTGGATCAAGCATTTCCTCTCCATCCTCTATCAGCAGGCCGGCCGTTACCGTCATCTCTCGATCTCCCTGAAACCGCTGCCGCGCAATGTCCACACCGAACACGAAGCCCTGTTCAATGCGGTGATGGCCCGCGATGCCGAAAAAGCCACGGCGATCATGGCCGAACACATCGAACTGACTTTCCGTTCTATCGAAGCCCTGCCCGAAGAACTGCGCCAGGGCGCCACCGCCTGAGCCGACGCTCAGGCCGTCGCTACCAGCGCCGGCGCCGGCCGGCAGACGTTCTTGCCCATCTTGCCGAGCACGCGCAGGCGAATGTCGCTGGTCGGCATGACCCGGCAGGCCAGCACCCGCCCCGCCGCTTCATCCTCGACACTGACGTACTCCCGGCTCATCACCTTCTTCTTGAAACTGCCGGCGGTGATTTCGACCTTGCACACACCGCAGCCGCCGCCCCGGCAACCGACCGGAATGCCCTTCTTGCCCAGGCGTTCCATGCCGACCAGTAGCGACTCCTGCGGCGAGCAGCGGTAGCTCTCGCCGGTTTCCTCAATGACGACAGTGAAATAAATCATGTCTGGATGCTTTCTTTAGTTGCCATTACTAGTTGCCTAGTTGCCTAGGGGCTAGAGCTGCTAGTAAGCGTCATTGATTGACCACTGATCGCCCACTTACAACTCATGCAGTTAGAGTTACCAGTAAAACCGCGACCAACCTGCTCACTAACAGCTCAAGCCTCCTAGGCAACTAACAGCTATTTCAGTTGCCTAGTTGCCTAGGGGCTAGAGCTGGTAGTAAGCGTCACTGATTGACCACTGCACCCAGGGGACGAGAGCTGCCAGTAACCGCGACCAACCCGCCCACTACCAGCTCAAGCCTCCTAGGCAACTACCAGCTAGATGTTCCTGAACAGCGGACTCTTCAGTTGTTGCGAGGCATCGGCCGCGGAGAAGAACTTCTCCATGTAGATGTCGCGCTCGAACAGCCGGCCCTGCATCAGGGTCGAGATGCAGGCTTCGATCATGGCTGGCGGGCCGCACAGGTAGGCCTTGTTGCCACGGAAGTCGTTGCCGAAATGGGCCTTGGCCGCCTCATGCACGAAACCGCGCGCGCCGTCCCAGCCCGAGCCTTCCGCTTCGTGCGACAGGGCCGGCACGTAGCAGAAATTCGGATATTTATCTGCGAGGGCCGTGAAGGCATCGTGGTAGTACAACTCGTCGCGGTTGCGCTGGCCGTAGACCAGGGTGATCGGCAGTTCGCAGCCCTCACCGAGCAGGTCCTCGATCATCGATTTCGGGCTGGACAGACCAGAACCGCCGGCCATGAAGATGAGCGGCAGATTGGCCGATTTCTTCACGAAGAAGCGGCCGTAGGGCCCGGTCAGTTTCAGCGTTTCGCCAACCTTGAGCTCGTTGTGCAGCCAGGTCGTGACCTGGCCGCCCGGCACGATGCGCACATTGAGTTCGACGATGTTGTCTTCCTGCGGCGCATTGGCCAGGGAAAAGGCCCGCGACACACCGCCCAGCGCGGGAATTTCCAGGTTGATGTACTGGCCGGCCTGGAAGTGCATGGGCCGGTCCAGCTTCAGCCAGATACCCTTGATGGTGGGCGTCAGGGTTTCGATACGAACCACCTCGCCGCTGTAATCCTCGACCGGCAGGTTTTCGGAATCGGGATCATCCTCGATCTCGGCTTCGATCACCGTGTCGGATTCCAGGCGGGCGCAGCAGGCCAGGCATTTGCCCTCCTCGCGCTCGAAATCCATCAGGGCAAAGGTCGAGGCCTCGCCATGATCGACTTCGCCGTCCGTGACCTGCACCTTGCAGGTCGCGCACAGGCCGTGACAGCAGGCGTGCGGCAGGTAGATGCCGGCGCGCAACGCTGCGTCGAGAATGGTCTGGCCGTCCTCGACCTCGATGGTCTGGCCGAGCGGTTCAATGGTCAGTTCGTAAGCCATGACGCCCCCGGCTCAGAAGTTAGTGCCGTTGCCGTTCAGGCCAGGGGTTTGCAAGCGCAGTGCATCCTTGTGCTTGATCCCCTGCTCGGCCAGCGTCTTGTTGAAATCCGGCTGGAAGGGCTTGCCGGACTTCAGCCAGACGGCCTTGCTGAAGTCGATCTTGGCCCAGTCGTCGTGACGGTTGTAAGCAAACGTCAGGTTCTGCTCGACCAGATCGGAAAACCTGGTATTCGGCGACACCGAAAAAGCGAGCGGCGCGACAAACAGGAAATGGTCATCCCAACCAACGAAGAGCAGTTGGTTGCCATGGAATTTATCCTGGGTATCGGCGGCAGGATATTGATAATCGTAGAGGGCTTTGACAGCCATGTTCGTCTCCGTTTAGTTGTTAGTCGCTAGTCATTAGTCGCTAGCGGGTCTGGGTCTGGGTTTTGGCAGTTGCTAATAACTAGTAACTAACAACTACCAACTAGCCGTAGGCTTGGCAGTTGCTAATAACTAATGACTAGCAACTACCGACTAAGCCTCACCCGTTTTGGGTTGCTGCGCCACGCCAGGCAGCGAAGTTCGCCTGGTCGCTGGAGCCTTCGTAATCGCCGGTGTCCTTGCCGTCGACGTGGCACCACTCGAGATACTTGGCCAGCGGATTGAACCCTTCGGCCGTGGGATCGGTGCCTTCCGGCCAGCAGTTGCCCTGGTAGAGCTGATGCACCGGCAACCAGGCCTGGATGTACTTCTCCGGCTCGTCGTCGAAGATGTGCTTACAGCCGTCCGAGCAGGTGTGGTACTTCTCGCCCTGGAACTCCGACTCGCGATAGCAGATCTTGGTCGGGTCGTCTGGCTCGGTGAATAGCATCGGAATCTGGCAGACCTGGCACAGCATGGGCAAGGTATTGGCGAAGAAGCGCTCGCCCTTGTCGGCGCGTTGGCGCAGCTCGTCGAAACGCGGACGGTAGTACTGGTCGAAAGTGTTCGGGTATTTCGCCGACAGCCAATCCATTTCCTCGGCGCTGGGCAGCCAGGTGTGCAGGCCCATGGCGTGCGAGTGGGTGCACAAGGTCAGCCACAGTTGGTGCGACTGATGCTCCTTGTCGACCGTGCATTGGGCGATGCAGTCCGGCACCTTGATGCCGTACTTGGCCAGGTCATTGAACAGCGCGCCGCCATTCTGCTCGAAATAGATTTCCCAGGCTTCCTTCCAGCTCATCACACGCTTCGGCAGCATGTAGTCCATCATCGTGGAGACCAGGCTCAGCACGCGGATGCCGCGCCAGGCCCACTTGTCGATCCACTTCTGGACGATGGGCAGGTTGTCCGGATCCTGCTCCAGCATGAACTTGATGCACTCGAGGCCCAGCGTCATGTGGCGGGCTTCGTCAGACTGGGCCGAGAAGCCGAAGGTCACCGTCGCCATGTCGCCGTTGTAGGCGGCACCGGACATGAAGGGCACGAACAGCAGGTTGGTCAGCACGTATTCGAAGCTGAAACCGATGGCGATCATCCATTCGAAGGGACCGGCGCTGAAGGCGTCGTCGAAGAAGGACTTGGGCACCGACAGGTACCAGAGGCGTTCGATCTGGTGGCTTGCGCCGGCATGGAAGCCTTCGTAGAACTTGTTGTAGTTCGACAGGGCGTGGATCTGGGTCTGGGCGTGACGCACCTCGTCGATCGACTGCATCAGACAGGCGACGCGCGGACCGACGCCGGGGAAATTGCGGCCGGCCGCAGCGAAACCACGGTGGGCCATATACTCCAGCGGCGAAATGCCGGTCAGGAACAGCTTGACCGCACTCAGGTAGCGCGCATCGGTGATGCCGAGGTGGCCGTTGTTCTGGGCAAAAGCGTCGAGCACGGCGTACAGCTTGCGCTCCTTCTCGGCCTGGTATTTCCAGTAGGCGTCCATGGTCAGGCGGAAGGGATCTTCCCACTTGTCCCAGTCGTGCACCTTGATGCCCTCGAAGGTCGCTTGCGGGAATACCTTTTCTTTCGGCTGGTAGGTCGTTTCCCAATCCAGACCGCGCGTCATGTGGGCGTATTTTTCCTTCAGGCCCAGTTTCTTCTTGGTGGCTTGCATATCCATGTCGGTGTACTCCTCAGTTTTTCCAGGACAGGGTGAAGGTGTCGTCGTCTTCGTCCAGGTGGCCGGAAATGGTGATCAGGTTGACCTGCAGTTCCTGCAGGTCGAAATCGCGGCCGATGCGCTCTTCGATGGATTCGCGACGAATGACCAGTTGGTCTTCGGCATTGATCTTGACCATGGCCGGCTGCTCTTCGAGGCTGGCGTGCGGATTGTCGGCAAGGATGGATTCAACGATGGGACGCGTGTCCTCGTTGGTTTGAAAGGCGATGAAAACGGTAGACATGAATGCTCCTAGACTGCCAGGCCAAGCTTGGCGCAGCGGGCGTTGAATTCGGTGAGGACATCCTCGAGAACACCGGCGGCCTTGTCGCCCAGGGCGCGCTTGGCAAGCGGCGTCAGGGCATCGAGCGTGACGGCGCGGTACTGTTTCACCCAGTCGCTCAGAACGGCCTTGTTTTCCGGCGATTCGGCGGCGGCGACCTTGATCTGGGCATCGACCCACTTGGCGGTTTCGCCGGCCCACTCACCCATGAAGCGGGTCATCATCGAGATGGCGGTACCGCCGTTGGCCGAGAATTCGCTGTCGAGGTGGTCGTAGAACAGCGGGTAGGAAAGACCTTCAAGCACCAGGTTCTGGGCGACAAAAATCTCGAACCAGTCTTCCAGCACCAGCAGGTTTTCGACATGGCGACGCATCGGCTGCCACAGGGCGCCATCCATCCAGTCATCCTTGGCCTTGTCGAGCGCATCCGGACCGTCGAGCACGAGGCCGATGCGGGTCAGGTACTGGGCGACGCCGAGGTGGTCCATGGAGTGGTACAGGCAGGCCTGGGTGATCACCGTGCCGTAGCCATAGGCGGAAATGTAGGCGTTACCCATGTTGCCGCCCCATTCGGCATGGCGCATCGGCACCAGGATGTCGAGGGCGATCTGTTTCTGCTCGGCCGGAATCAGCTCGGCCAGGCCGCGCTCCTCGACCATATCGAAGATGGATTCGGCGGCATCCTGCTGCCGGGCTCGGGCAATGGTGTAGGAACCGTAGTAGTACTGACGCGGATCCTTCAGCGCATACCAGTCCTTCATCTGGATCTTGGTGCGCTTCTTGTCGAACAGCACATTGTCCGCATCCCAAGCCGGACGATAGTGGAAGACGCTTTCCTGCTGGATGTTGTAGCTGCCCTCCTGGTAACGGCTGGCCGGCTTGTCGCCGAACCGCTCTACCAGGTGGTCAAAGGTATTGCGCAGTGGCTTGATCGCCACCGTACGCAGATCGATCTGCATGTATGTCTCCTCTTATTGTTCCCGTTGCCGGGATGTTCAAACAGCGTCTGAAATGTCCTGCCGCGAAATCGCGTTCAGGCGCGACACCCAGTCACCCGAACCGGGTTCCAGGGGATCGAGTACGATGACTTCGTTGGTCAGGCAAAACTCGTGAAAAGCCGCTTCGGGAAGCATCAGTTCGACAGCCAGCGCCGGATCGCCAATGGCGAACTCGAACTCGATGAACCCATCGGCGCGCTGCCGGCAAACGCGGACATAACGGCGGATGGCGCCGAGGTTCGTGGCCGAGCGATTTGTTTCCTGTTGCCCCATGCTGAATGCTCCTGAAAACGACTCCGCAGATACGGCGTCGAGGACAAGCCTTAATCAAGGAGCGTGCCACCACATCAGATCGTTGTTTTTATTGATTTTTGCAAAATTATCGACAACAGCTTCCTCATTGGTAAATTACGATTTGATGAACCAATTCATTACTAATTAACCATTTGATCAATTCGAACAAAAAATTTACGAGCAAGCAAAAAATCTCGATAAATTTGTTTCGAGCGGAGATTTCACAAGCCCACTTGACCGCGCGGGGAAGTAGAATGTGGGGATCAAAAAGCTGGTCGATGCACTCCCTCGCCGGCACATAAAACAGTGAGACAAAATGACGACAATTCAGTATCCGGCGTCGAACGACCTGCGCGAGCTGGTGCACTTTTCCGAGAAGGACGGCACCATCTGGCTGGCCGACAACCGCATGGTGCTCATGCACACCTCGGCCCTCGGTGCCCTGCGCAAGGAACTCATTGGTTCGGTCGGCAAGGAGCACACGCGCCGCGTCCTGACCCGCATGGGCTACGCCGCCGGCGTGCGCGACGCCGAACTGGCCAAGCGCATCCGCGGCAGCCAATCGCTGACCGACGCCTTCTTCACCGGCCCGCAATTGCACATGCTTGAAGGCGTCGTCCGGGTGACGCCGATCCACATGAAGATCGACTTCGAGAGCGGCGACTTCGCCGGCGAATTCCTCTGGGAAAACTCCTGGGAACAGGAAGTGCACATGCGCGAGTTCGGCCAGTCGGACGAACCCGTCTGCTGGTCGCAGATTGGCTATGCCTCGGGCTACACCTCGGCCTTCATGGGCCGCTTCATCCTGTTCAAGGAAATCGAGTGCGTCGCCTGCGGCCACAACAACTGCCGCATCGTCGGCAAGCCGCTCGAAGAATGGGAAGACGCCGCCGAGCACGCCAATTACTTCGAATCCGACTCGATGCTCACCCACCTGCTGGAGCTGCGTAACCAGGTCGATTACCTGCGCACGACCATCTCGCAGCAGACGGCGACGCCTAATCTGGTCGGCAACTCCACCGGTTTCCGCCACGCCTACGATCTCGTCCAGCGCGCCGCCGGCACCCAGGTCTCGGTGCTGCTGCTCGGTGAAACCGGCGTCGGCAAGGAACGCTTCGCGCGTACCCTGCACCAACTGAGCCCGCGCAAGCAGGGGCCTTTCGTCGCCATCAACTGCGCGGCGCTGCCCAACGACCTCATCGAATCCGAACTGTTCGGCGTCGAGAAAGGCGCCTTCACCGGCGCCCAGACCTCGCGCATCGGCAAGTTCGAACGCGCTGACGGCGGCACCATCTTTCTCGACGAAATCGGCGAACTGCCGCTCGCCGCCCAAGCCAAACTGCTGCGCGTGCTGCAGGAAGGCGAGATCGAACGACTGGGCGACGACCGGGTGCGCAAGATCAATGTGCGCATCGTCGCGGCGACCAATGTCGACCTGCAGAATGCCGTCAAGGAAGGGCGTTTCCGCTCCGACCTCTACTACCGGCTCAACGTCTATCCAATCCAGATTCCGGCGCTGCGCGAACGGGTCGCCGACATCCCGCTACTCGTCGAAGCCATGCTCGCCCGCTTCTGCACCCTTTACGAAAAGAAGCTGCTCGGCGTCAGCGACAAGACCCTGCAGGCGATCAAGCGCTACCAGTGGCCGGGCAATATCCGCGAACTGGAAAACATGATCGAGCGCGGCGTCATCCTCGCCCCGCAAGGCGGCTGGATCGACCTCGAACACCTGTTCACCCACGTCGGCGAAGTGGCCAACTGGGACTGCCAGATCTCCCCGGCCGGCAACCTCGAAAACAAGCCCGAACCCTGCCGCACGGCAAACCTGCTCGACGCCATCCTGAACAGCGGCATTCCCTTGGAAGACCTCGAAAGCCGCCTGCTCGACGAGGCTGTCAAGCGCGCCGACGGCAACTTGGCGAGCGCCGCGCGCACCCTGGGCATCACCCGGCCGCAGTTGCAATATCGGCTGAAAAAAAAGGACAGCGCTTAGTGCGGAATATCGCGTGAATTGACCATAATTTTCACCAAAGCTGATCAGCAAATATCAGGCGCCGGACCAACTCGGCATAGTGGCAATGAAACGGTCAGCAGACAGATATCGGCCAGGAACAGACCTTCAAAAAACTGCTTCATAGCGGACACAGCCTCTATCCGTATGATTGCTGATTGATAAGGAGATCCGCATCGGATAATCTCCATGTCATTCAAAACCTTACAGGCGATCTGATCGTGTCCGTGTTATTGGCAATAACGCGGGCGCTTCTGTGCCTGAATAACTGTTAGGCCTCCTCAATCATGGCAACCTATCCATCCACATTCATTCACTGCCCGCACTGCGAAGCCCAAGTGCAAGCTACTGTTCTTGGTGAAAAGGAGTATCCGCCCTACGAAGACTCCGAGCCTTGCAAGTATCAATTCGTTGCATGTTCTCAGTGTGGAACAGCAATGGTCGGTTATTGCGAATGGGAATATGGTGAGGAAGGAGATCAGGGCTGGGGGAAGCTGACTCGACGCTGGCCACAGGTCGATCAACAGTTGCACCAAAATATTCCAAGGATCGTCCGCAAATCGCTCGAAGAAGCGAGACGTTGCATTTCTGCGAAGGCGTTCACAGCGTGCGCGGTAATGGTCGGGCGAGCCATAGAAGGCATGTGCAAAGACAAGGTCAAAGCCAAGTACCTTGGCGATGGGCTTAAGAAGCTCAAGGCCCAAGGGATCATCGACGAGAAATTGTTTCAATGGGGTGAAGCTTTGAGAAACGAGCGAAACATCGGGGCTCATGCCGGCACGGACTCCGTATCTTGGCAGGATGCACGCGATGTTTTGGATTTCTCGTTTGCCATGGCCGAGTATGTTTATGTGCTGGACGAAAAATACAAAGAATATGTCAGTCGCAAATCCGGAAAGTAGGCCTGACCTTTCGTTGCAGGGGACGCTCCGCCTCTCGGCGGCGCGCCCCTGAACTCAATTCGTTAGATTTCTCGGAGCAGGTATGCCTGACATCAATCAAGCAGAAAGAGCCTTACGTGCGTGGCCAATTCTCACTGGCACAGCCAAGCGGAAGGAGACGCTCACATATCTCCAATTGGGAAATGCACTTGGCATTCATCATCGTGCCGTTAGATTTGTGCTCGGCCCAATTCAGGATTACTGCATGGAAGTAGGCTTGCCGCCCTTAACAATCCTCGTAGTAAACGGTTCAGGGCATCCGGGTAGCGGGTTCATCGCCCACGATTTGAATCATTTTGACGAAGGGTTAAGCTCAGTGTGGTCAAAAGACTGGAAATCGGTCGAAAATCCATTCGAGTTTGCGTCGCCTGGCATCTCATACAAATCGCTGCTAAAGCACCTAACAATAACGCCAGACGATTCAGAGGAAGTCTATGTAAAGGTCAAATCCCGGGGCATTAAACAACTACTATTTCGCGACGCACTTCTACATGCGTATTCTCGGAAATGCGCATTTACCGGAATTTCAATTCCAGAAACTCTTGAGGCCTGCCACATCGTGCCGTGGTCCCAGTCGACTCCGCAGCAGCGCATGGACGTCAGAAACGGGCTGCTACTGAATGTCCTTCATCATCGTCTGTTTGATCGCGGCTACATCACCATTTCCAAGGATCACAACATCGTATATTACGATCCCAAGGGAAAAGACCGTGGGCATTCTGCCTTCGAGCGATCCTTTACCATCGGACTTCATGGAAAGCCTATGGCTGTTCCAAGGCTACTTAAGCATCGTCCTCTCGCCGAATACATTGAGCAACACCACGTAATTGCAGAGTGGGACATTTAGCTAACCATCGCTTCGAGGGGGCCGCCGGCAAGTGCTTCTTGCCGGTTCCCGATCCGCTTCGCGGCTGGGCGGCCCTCAAGCTAAACGTTCCAGAACGACCGTTTTCCAAAATCGGCTATGGCCGTTTTGGGCACCCTGCTGTCATTCGACTTGTGCGGGTCAAGTTGATGATTTCGTCTGGTCAGATCGGATACGATTCTATGGTCAACACAATGCGATTCCGCACTTAGGGCGAAAACATGGAATTCCGCCAGCTCAAATACTTCATCGCCGTCGCCGAGGAACTCAACATCGGCCGCGCCGCGACGCGCCTGCATATCTCGCAACCACCGCTGACCCGGCAGATCCAGCAACTCGAAGAAGAATTCGGCGCCCAACTGTTCCTGCGCACGGCGCGCGGCGTCGAGCTGACCCAGGCCGGCGAGACCTTCCTGCGCGACGCCCGCAATATCCGCGACCTCATGGAGCAGGCCGGCGAACGCGCCCGCGAAGCCGGCCAGGGCAAACAGGGCAAGATGGACATCGGCATCTTCGGCTCGGGCATCCTCGACGTCATCCCGAAAGTCCTGCACGCCTTCCGCGCCAGCCACCCGAATGTGCAAATCGCGCTGCACACGATGAGCAAGAAGGAACAGATCGAAGCCCTGCGCCAGCACCGCATCAGCGCCGGCTTCAACCGCATGCTGGCGCCACTGCCCGACATCTCGTCGGAACCGGTGCACATGGAAAGCATCATGGTCGCGGTTAATGAGCACCACCCGCTGGCCGCCAAGCCGGCCATCCTGCTTCGGGAACTGGCCGACCAGCCGCTCATTCTCTTCCCGAGCGGCGCGCGCCCGAGTTTCATCGACAAGATCTGGTCGCTATGCGCCGGCGAAGGTTTCGAGCCGCAAGTCGCCCAGGAAGTCGGCGACGCCCCGACCAGCGTCGCCCTCGTCGCCGCCGGCTTCGGCCTCAGCCTGGTCCCCGAAGCCGCCACCAGCCTGAGCGTCCCCGGCGTCGTCTACCGCCGCCTGGCCAACGCACCGGATGCCGTCGTCGATTTAAGCTGCATCTACCGCACCGATGACGAGTCGCCGATTTTGCAGGGGTTTTTGCAGACTATTCGGGAATTCAGGTTACGGAATGAGGGGCGGCACTGAGGCACCAAAAATTGCACAGCATGCTGATGCTCAGTGTACGTCTTCCCGAAAGACCCGGGCCACCGCTTCGATGATTGCCGCCCCCCCGGCCGGGTCAGAACAGATGGAAAGCCTTCTGCTCGCAGTCAATGCCCCCCACCGGCTGACCGCGCAGCCAGCCATCCTGATCCTGAGCGAGGCCCGCCCCGGCGTCTTCAGTACAGAAAGCCGCCTTGAACCAAGCAATCGCCAGCGGCAACACAACTCGCCATTACTTCCCGGAAAGTCGCTGTGCCTCGGCGCAGGCGGTAGCAGGACTTCTTTCGATTAGCTTTGACAGCAGCACAATGTCATTTGACGGTTTGCTGCGCAGCGACATCAACCAGTCGGCTTCCAGTTCCTTGAGGTTTTTCCCAAAAACGTCCAGCCACGGCCGTTCATTGACATGGGCAAGGCGGTGGAAGCGTTTCAGCGAATCAAAGCCATGCGTTGTCACGAGGTAGTTACCGAAGGAACCCGCCTCGGCGTAGGCTTTATGCTGTTTTGCTTTGTCAAAAATAACAAACTTGCCCCCTCCGGTGTACCTCATTCCCCATGGCTCGTGCTCTGCACTCAAGTCAGCCAACGGAAGATATGACGAAGCCTTGATGAAGGCCGACACCCAGTCGTCGCTGGAAAAACCGCAGCTTGGAAAGCTCAGTGGATTTCCTATCCTGACCTCTGTGGAAATTCCCATCATGTTGCGGATGAGTTTGTCGGGTTGCGGAAATATCGCGCTGGTAAGTTTGTGGGCCATCATCTGCGGGGTTTCCCGGATGCCAAAGATCCCGACGACTCGCCGCGGCGCGCCATCTTTCGATTCCCGATACGAAACGCTGGAATAAATCTCGCGGTGCGGCGAGTCGAAAACGACCCGTATCTTGCCAAAGCGCTGGACACCGGAGTCGGCGGACCAGAGCTCGACCACCTTATCGACCATGGCCTGAGCTTCGTCGGTTAAGCGCTGCAGTTGGTCATCGGATAGCTGACCGGAGAAGTCACTTCCGATGAGATCCTGCTTTTCAATAATGGCGCTTGATGCACCGGAGAGTCCCGGCGCCAGTAGCCCAACGATAAGGATCGATAGCAGAAATGCTTTTCTCATCACGCCCCCCTTCCTGGTAAGCACGCATACCCTTCACTGCCGGATAGCGCGCGACTGTGTGCACTGAGCATAGTGCCACTATTCCCTGACGACAGGCACTTTCCTGATGTCGATGGAGAACCGGGCCGGAGCGTGCGATCACCCCGCATAGAGCAGCGCATGGCAAGCTGCCCCCCCGGATCAGAGCAACAGGGGACAGACCACAGTTTTGTTTTTAAATGTCAGCTTACCCAAAGCGTGATCGACTGCAGTGGGCGCATTGGGGGCGGTCAAGCCGAAGCGATTCGGTGGTCAACAATCCACGATTTGGCACGCTGCCAATCAACCTGATCCCAGCGAGCACTACCGGTCTCCTAATGTTTTTTCAGCCGCTGAATCGCCAGCGTCAATTCGGCAATCGACCTCAGGTTCATCTTGCTCATGACGTTATGTTTGTGGACTTTTACCGTGCTTTCCGTAACGTTCAGGTCGTAGGCAATGCCCTTGTTCTGTTTGCCTTCGGCCACCGCGAACATGATTTGCTTTTCGCGGGGCGTCAGGGTGTCGAAGCGCTGGCGCAAGTTCGCCGTTTCCATACGTTCGTGGGAGGTGGCGCTGACGCGTGACAAGGCCAGGGTGATTGCATTCAACAGGTCCGTGTCGTCGAACGGCTTGTTGAGAAAATCGATCGCTCCCGACTTCATGGCGCGCACCGCCTGCGGGACATCGCCATGACCGGTGATGAAAATGATCGGTATTTCCCAGCCCAGCGCGACGATTTTGTCTTGCAGATCGAGCCCGTCCAGGCCGGGCATGCGCACGTCCAGCACGACACAGGAGTAGTCGCTGAGTTTGTCCAAGGCGAGAAAGTCGAAGGGGGAGGCAAACACTTCCACCGCCATTCCCGCTGAGCGAAGCAAGCTGCTCAGGGATTCACGAATGGATGCATCGTCATCGACGACATAGACGGTAGGAGTTGGCACAGGCGAGTTTGAGGTCATTGGCTGAGCGGCAGGTTAAAAATAAAATTCGCCCCGGCGCCAAGCGCTGTTTCCAGCCGCAATCGCCCCCCGTGGTTTTCGATGATCGATCGACTGATGGCCAGTCCCATGCCGAGGCCGTTATTTTTGGTTGAGAACAGGGCATCGAAGATCTTTCCTTCCAGGCTCGGCGGGATGCCGGGCCCCGTATCCCTGATCGAAAAGAGCACTCCCTCCAGCGCGTCGGTCGTCACGGCGATGGTCAAGATACGATCGCGCGGTGCTTGATCGCGCATCGCGTCGATCGCATTGACGACCAGATTGAGCATGACCTGCTGCAGTTGGACCGGATCCGCCAATAGATCGGGTAAGCTAGGAGCAATCCGCACGCGGACTTGAACTTCGGACTCCTGCAACAAGCTTTGCAGCATCAGCAGCAGGTCGTCAACGATGCGCCAGACCTGGACCGGCTCGCGTTTGATGCCGCCCATGCTGAGAAAATTGCGGATGCGGGCGATGACGTCTCCCGCCAGACTGGCGTCGCGATTTACCCGGCTCAAGGCCGCCACCACTTCGCCAAGGTCCGGCGTCTCCCTGACGAGCCAGCGCAAGGCCGCCTGGCTGTTGGTGACGATGGCGGAAAGCGGTTGATTGACTTCGTGAGCGATCGAGGCAACCAGTTCGCCCATGGTCGTGAACCGGGAAACCCGCGCCAGTTCCGCCTGGGTGGCGGCCAGGGCGCTTTCCGCCTGCTTGCGCGAACTGACGTCCTCGACAATGACCGCCAGCCGTGGCCCCTCCCGATCAACGGCGGGGATCAGGGAAACACTGACATTGGCCCAGAGAAATTCCCCATTTCTTTTTTCGTAGCGTTTCTGCACCTGATAGTTGTCGATAACCCCGTCGAACAGGCCATGGACATTGCGTTTGGTCATCGCCCGCAGCGACTCCTCGGTAATCTCGATGAACGAGACGCCAACGATCTCGGTTTCGCCGTAACCGAGCATTTGCTGCAGGGCGGGATTGGCTTTCAAGATCCGCCCCTCCCGGTCGGCCAGGGCGATGCCGACCGCCGTGTTTTTGTACAGCCCCAGCCAGCGACGTTCCGAAATCTGCAACGCGAGCAAACCGTCCTGCAGGGATTTTCGGCTCGCCACCAGGCCGGCGGTCAATTCGCAAACGTCGGAGGCTTGCGAATTGAGTTCTTTCTGCAGCAGGTCGACGGTACGTTTGACCATCACCAGGTTGCGGACCCGCGCCCTAAGTTCCTGCGGGGAGAAGGGTTTGGTCAGGTAGTCCTGGACCAATTCGTCGAGCAGCGTTTCGCGCAGCGCATCGTCGGCGCGCGCCGAAAGCACCAGCACGGGCAGGTTGGGAAAGCGTCCGCTGGCGCGCAGTTCGCGCACGAATTGCTCGCCGTCGAAATGCGGCATCATCAGGTCGGTAATCACCAGATCGGGTGGATTCTCCAGGGCTAAGGACAGCGCGATAGCGCCATTTTCCGCCAGCGTGACGTTGTAGTCGTCGATCAACACGTCGTAGAGAAAATGGCGCAGGTCGGGGTTGTCCTCGACGACGAGAATCCGGCTGCTACCCAGCTTGTGCTCCCGCAGTGGTTGGTTTTGCGCTTCGAGCAGGTCAATGCCCTGGTAGTTGGAAAAAGCCTCCACGTCGTTGCTCTCGCGGACATAGACGCCTTTCGGGGCCCGCATCGGCATTTCCACCTGGAAGACGGCGCCGCCGCCCGGCGCATCCAGGGCCACCACCGTGCCATGGTGCAGTTCGACGAATTCCTTGACGATGTTCAGACCCAGTCCGCTGCCGTTGCCGGAGAGCCCGTCCTGGCCCTGGGTGAAACGGGAGAAAATCTGTTCCTTCATCTGCGGCGGAACGCCCGGGCCATTGTCCTGCACGCTGAGCAAAAATCGACGATTGGCGACGCGCTCGATCGAACAGCAGATACGGCCGCCGGCCGGCGTGAACTTGAAGGCATTGGACAGCAGGTTGGCCAGGATCCGGGCAAACTTGGCCCGGTCCACATCGGCATAAAGCTCGTTCGCCCCTTCGCTCAGTAAAGAAATCGAGCGCTCCTCGGCCGCCGCGGCAAAACTGGCGGCGACGTCCCGCAGCAAGGCCGCGACATTGGCGCACACGTAGGCCAGCGGCATCTGCTGCGCATCGATGCGCGCCAGGTCGAGCAGGTCATTGACCTGCTGCAGGAGCGACTGGGCATTGCGCTTGATCGTCTTCAAGCGGAAACGCTCCCGCTCATCCGATTCCTTGGCTTCGAGCAGAAGCTGATCGACCGGCCCCAGAATCAGCGCCAGCGGCGTCCGCAGCTCGTGGCTGACGTTGGCGAAAAATTTGGTCTTGAAGCCGTCGATTTCGCGCAGCTTTTCAAGGGCCAGTTGCAACTCGCCGTTCTTGCGCGTCAGCTCGGCCTCGATGGCGATCTTCTCGGTGATATTGCGCCCTTCGGGAAGCAGGAAGGCGACCCGCCCTTGATCATCGCGAATCGGCGTCAGCGAAAAATCGACGAAGATGGTTTTCCGTCCCTGCAAGTCGCCATAAATCTCGATGTCGCAACGGACAAACTCGCCATTTCTTGCCCGTTCCACCATGCCCCGCACGCGATTGCGCGCATCTTCGGAAAGCGCCCACCAGCGCGCCTCCCAGAACGGCTTGCCGAGCACGTCGGCGAGGCAGACTCCCGCCCCTTCGAGGGCTGCACGATTGATCTCGAGCACGGTGCCATCGACGTCGAGCAATCCGAGGAACTGGTACATCGCGTCCAGAATAATCCGGGCCAGCTTTTGCCGACGAACTTCCCCGCTATCGTCGGCAGCCAGGGTCACCCCTTTGACTGAGGCTTGTATTTTTTTGTCGGACAAGCAAGGTCCAAATGTCATCGTCTCTCCATTAGGCAAAATTGGCGTCTCGATCTGCCGGTAGCTTTGAAAAATACGCGACATGACCACCAACAGAGCTCGTACCAGCCAATTTCGCGACTATACGAGCAAACTCCGGAAAGCAAAAAAGGCGAGTAAAAACTCGCCAAAGGCCATCGGAGGATGGGTAAGCCGTTAAAAGCTGTAGCGGAAATTCAGGCTGGCGTTGTTCTGGGCGTGCGTCACCTCGATCGGGGCGGAGGTATTCGGCAGGCTGGTGTTGTCCATGGTCTCCTTGAGCGCGTGGGAATAGGCAAAATCAAGCTTGCTCTGCTTCGAGAAGGCATAGGTCAAACCGGCCGACAGATGCTTCCTCGGGGTTGCCGGTATCACCGCGAACAGCGTCGATGATGACAGGGCCTGGCTGGCGTAACGCCCGCCGGCGCGGACCGTCAGGCTGTCATTGACCTGATAGGCGGCGCCGAGGGAGACGACGGTCTGATCCTTGTAATCCTGGGGCAGGAGAATGTTGAGATCGCCGCCGGCATCGGCGATAAAGGCGACCTTGATATCCTTCATCACGTCTTTCCAGAAGACCCGAGAGACATCGGCGGCGACCGTCCATTGCGGCGTCAGGCGCTGGCTGATACCCAGGTCGACATGGGCGGGCATCTGGAAGTCCTGGATCTGGATTTTTCCACCGAAGGAAATCTGGCCGGCGATACCGTCGATTGCCGTCAACGTTGCCCGGCCCTCCATATCGTTCATCTGGCTCTTGAAGGTGTAGGACGCGCCCAGGGTCGTGTCGGGAGCGGCCCGATAGAGCATCCCCAACTTGCCGCCATAGCCCCAGGAATCGACCCCGCTGCCGAGGAACTGGTCCTTGGTCAGGCTGAAGTGAGCGCCGCGCAGGTCCGGTAGGCCGCCCAGCGCCCCGACCAGGGAACCGCTCGCCCGTCCTGCACCGATCAGGCTGCCGACCTGGTCTGCGCCGAGCAGCAGGTCGAGATTGAGACCCTGCCACATCGCATCGATACTGCCAGCGATGGTCAGTTTTTCGCTGACCTGGAAACTGGCGGCGAAAGGAATATTGAGCACCAGCAAGCGGCTCGAATTTTCGAGGCCGGTCGCCAGGCCGCCCGTCGCCCGGGACAGGAAGCTGCCATTGCCGTATTCGGTCCCCAGGCCGCCCTGGGCAAACGCGCCGACACCTAGGGACCAGGCGCCGAGCCGTTTGGTAAACGCCGCCTCCGGTGCCATATACGGCCCGCGGTTATTGGAATGGGTATCGGACGTGACGCTTTCGCCCGTTGTCTTGTTTTTTACCTTGATATCCGTCGTCACCAGATCCAGGCCGAGCATCGCCTGGTCGCCATCCGCCATCAGCGACAGCGTTGCCGGATTGGTCATCATGCCGGCCGGGCCGACGTCATGTGCCACGGCCGTGCCACCCATGCCGCGCGAGATCGCTCCGTAACCCTCCAGGCGAAAGACATCGGTTGCCTGTGCCACTTGAGTCGCGCCGGCCAGTGCCGAAAGCAGCGCCGATGCAACGATTTTTCTTGGTGTCATCCCCGTCATCTCCTCTGTTGTTGGAATGTGAAACGTTTGAATTCCCCGGTACTGCATGGGTAAAGCAAGCTTCAAAAGAAGCGGTCGAAATGAATCTGTTCGAAGGGCACGCGATGGCCAACCATCAGCAATTCCTGCAAGGCCTGCGTCATCGGCGGCGGCCCGGCGAAATAGAACTCGTAGTTGGCCAGGCCGCTGGGCAGCGCGTGCGCGACCGCGTCATGGACGAAACCGGTTGCACCGTGCCACTCGCCGTCGTCGCCGGGCAGCGAAACCACCGGGAGATAGACGATCCGCTCGCCAAAACCGTCGAGCTCCCGCAACATCTCGTCGCCGCAAACATCGCGGGGCGTTCTGGCGCCGTAGAAAAAATACAGTTTCCGCTCAGCCAACAGCCCGGCCTCGACCGCCCCGCGCGCGATGGAAAGCATCGGCGCCAGGCCGGAGCCGCCGGCCACACAGACGATGTCGCGCGGCGAGTCGGTGCGCAGGTAGGCCACGCCGTAGGGGCCATCAAGATCGATGTGGTCGCCCTCGGCCAGCTTTTCGAAAAGCACATGGGTGCCGTGTCCGTGCAGTACGCGGCGAATCTGGAAATGCCACTCGCGCTGCCCATTCGCCGTGTTCGCCAGGGAGTAGGCGCGGGAAGCCGGCAGCCCGGGCAGATCCAGCATGGCGAACTGGCCCGGCAGGAAGGGAACATCGCTTTCGGCCAGGAAGCGGAACTCACGGATGTCATGCGTGATGTCGCGGGTGCCGATCAGCTGGGCGCGCTGGCGCTGAGGGCGTATTTTCGGCTGATATTCCGGGGCCGTTGCCGCCTTGATCGTCACCGGGCCATGCGCCCGGCACTGACAGGCGAGGTGGCGGCCACGCTTGCGATCGCGTTCGGTCAGCCCCGGCGCATCAGGCCACAGCGTTTCGATTTCGCCTTCCATGAGTTCGAACTTGCAGCCGCCGCAGCCGCCGGAGTTGCACTCATAGGAAAAGCCCAGGCCGGCGCGCAAGGCCGCCCGCAGGATGGTGTCGCCCTCCCGCTGCTCGCAGGTGGAGCCGTCTTTCTCGTTGCGAATAGTTGGTTTGTTCATGGCAGCCAAAAAATCAGGTCGAGTTTGGCCAGCGCCGGTCGGCGCCGGCCAAACTGCGGGTTAATTGACGATTACAGGCCCAGGGAACGCCGGAAGTCGCGCGTCGCCGCCTTGGCTGCTTCAGCACCGCCGGAAGTGTCTGGGAGACTTGAGCAGTAGGCATCGATGGCCTGGTCGGCCAGCGGCTCCCATTTGGCGATCCAGCCCTGGATCAATTCCTTGTTGCCGGGAATCTCCAGCGCCATGCTGAGCAGTGCGGAAATCCAGCGGCGATGGCGGGCCGCGTCGATCAACTGGGCATCGGTCAGCAAGCCGAGCAGGGTATCGCCGTTGTGACGGGCCGATTCGCCCAGCTTGCGCAGCACCGCTTCATCGATCGCCGGCTTGGCGACCAGGTTGAGCACCACGATCGCCTCGCCCCAGTCCCAGACGGTCAGCGCCTTTTCCATCAGCTCGCGGAAGCCTTGCCAGACCGGGTCGTTTTCCCAGTAGAGGCGCTCATCCGCGGCGAAACCCTTGTCCGGGAAGGCGATGGACAGTTCCTTGGTGCGGTAGGCGGTATGGCTGAGCCAACGGAAGCTGTCAGCCATCTGGAAATAATTGCAGTTGGTGATGGTACTGGCCGGCGACACCTGACCGACATAGGCCGAGGCCATCTGCACGGTATGGAAGAGGTAGCGGGACGGCGTGTAGAAACGCGCCAGGGTGCCCGCCCAGCGCGGATCGAGGGCGATGTCGTGTTCGCGCTGGTTGAACTGGTCGAAGAGGCTGAAAACATAAGTTTCCTGGCCGTCCTGCATCATGTTGTAGGTGCGGTAGACGACTTCCTCGGGATCGCGGAAGGCATTCCAGTCCGGGTGCTTGAGAGCGGTACCGAAGGTGTTCTTCTTGTACCACTCGTTCATGAACATGGTCGGTGACAGCTCGTAGGGCGAATCGGGGCGCTTGTCGTTGTAGTGCAGGTTGGCGCTGACGATCTCGTACTCGCTCGGCTTGCGGCGGCGGGCGGCGAGATGGCTCCAGGTCTTGAGCGGCTTGAGTACTTGGGTTTCGGACATTCTTGTCTCCTCGTTTTTTGCTATGGGCTGGCCGGTGGGCGTTGCTGCCGGCGGCCTAGACTTTCTTCGAAAAATAGAAGCGGACGGAGTTGTCGCCGCTTTCGATCTGTCCCGCGAACGAGCTCAGGTCGACTTCCAGATCGTTCATCTTGAACGGGCGGCCCAATTCTTCCTCGATGGTTTCGCGGTACAGCACCATCTCGTGTTCGGTGTGAATCCGGATGTAGGCACGCTTGTCGTCCACGAAGACTTCCTTGCCCGGATTGTCGAGCTTGGCCGCCTCAATGATCGCCGTGGCCAGGTCGCCGGCACGCATCACCGGGCCGACCAGATTGTTGTGATAGGCCTGCCCGGAACTGGTAATGCTCATTGTTCTCTCCTTGTTTTCTTCCCTGTCCGGCTCGCCGAGCCGGCTTGCCAAACCTGCAGGGACGGCCAACTGCGGCTGGCCTTGGCCACCTCGCAGTAACGCCCCCAGCCAATTTAAAATTCCCATACGCTTAACCTCTGAGTCATGTCGGGCGGCCGCTTCAGCTATGGGCGAACAGCGCCTCAACCCCAACCGTTTCGACCAGGACATCGTCGCCGTCCATGCGCACCGGATACTCGGCCAGCGCGCAGTCGTCGGGGTTGATTCCCTTGCCGGTGCAGGCATCGAACTGCCACAAGTGCGCCCGGCAGATGATCTTCTGGCCATCGAACTTGCCCTCCACCAGCGGAATGTCCTGGTGCGGGCAGATGCCCTGAAAGGCCTTGATGTCACCCCCTTCGGCGCAGACCAGCAGAATCTCCTGACCATCGACGTTGAACGACTCCATTTCTCCTTCCCAGAGATCGTCGAGCGTGCATACCTTTTTGAAACCCATACCTGACTCCTGTTAATTCCCGATTTGCTTGGCGCAACCCAAGCACTCAGTGCTGCGGCGCCTGCCAGATGATTTCGACGGTCTCGGTCGGCTTCAGGCCGGCTTCGCCGAGGCGCATGCTGCGCGGGAAGAACTCCTCGGCGCCCTGCCGGCGCACCCGCAAAATCTGGCCCGGCCGGGCCCGGACACGCCGACCGACGGAGTGATGCGCGGCGGCGGCAGCCACTTCATCCATGGTGTTTTCGGTATCGACCGCGACCAGTTGCAGGACGAAGTCGCCTTCGAAATTGGAAGTAATTGGAAACAACGCCATTTCTTGAATCTCCTATGTTCTTGGGAAGCGGCGCCCGGAGGCGCCGGCTTGCTTGACTGCGATGCTTAGCTGGCCTTTTTCGTTGCCCGCAGGGCGCGGTAAACCTCGGCCCAGGCGTAGTTGTGGGCATCGTCGCCGCACTCGCCGGGCGCCAGGTTCATATAGGCGAGGGCGCCGCCCAGGTCCATCGGCTGAATCATCCCGGCCAGGAAGCGATCGACGATGGAGAGGTGGCCGGCATAGCGCTCCGGCTCCTGCTCGAAGCACCAACGATCGACTTCCGAACCGAAGTGGTAGAGGCGGCCGTTGTATTCGAGCGGGTAATCCTTGACGTTCCACTTCTTGCCCGGCGTGCCGAGGATCGGCAGCTGGCACATGTTGCAGACGTAGGGCAGGGTTTCCGGGTAGGCCATGGCCATGTTGCCGTCCACCACGTTGTCGATGATGACGTCCCAGCACTGGCCCCAGGTATCGTTCCAGCCGGGGTATTTTTCTTCCAGCCAGGCCCGCTCATCCGGAGTGACGCCGGCAGCCGGGTTCCACCACACAGTCGGACGCCAGAAGTAGGAGCCCATGTGCATGCCGTGGTGGGTTTCGGCGATGTCCTTGAGGAAGATGTCCCAATACCAGGGCAGGTCGAGGCCCATGTCGGTCAGGGCGCGCTCGAACTGGGCGACGATCCATTCCTCCATGAATTCCTTGAACGACTGCTTGCGATGCTCGAGCGGCGTGTAGTAGTCCATGATCGGACCGGTCAGCACCGAGAACAGCTTCCAGGCGCCCCACACGGCGATATCGACACGCTTTTGCGCTTCCGCCTTCTGGCCGTTTTCGATCAGCACCTTCAAAGCCGGGCCGCCGATCTGGGCGTGACGCGACTCGTCGGTCTGGATGCTGGAGATCAGGTTGGCGAAGGTATGGTCGCCGGCTTCGGCGGCATCGGCGGCGAGGCCGAGGAACTGCATGTTGGTGAAGCCGGTTTCGAAGCTGAAGGTCAGCATGATCGAGACGCTGATCGCGTCGCGCGTCATCATGATGTCGTCGAAGAAGTGACGCGCCGCGATCATGCCCCACTCGTTGGTGTCGTAGGCCTTGAAGGCCCAGTCCATCTGGCGGTCCTTCGAGACGTGCTCATGCGGGAAGTAGAGTTGCATCTGGCCGTGGCGAACTTCGTCGAGACAGCCCAGCGTGGACATGTTGCGCATGCCCGGCGCCTTGGAGAAGCGCATCATGCGGGCTTCGGCACTGGCGGCGGCGTATTCGCCGCGGGCGATGGCGCCATAGTGGGCCTTCATCACCGACTTCCAGCCCGGATCGGCGTTTTCGAAAATGCGGCTGCGTTCCAGCGCCGCCTTCACCGAGTAGGCGCCGGCATCCTTGTCGCGTTGCACCTTCACATATTCCGGGTAGGTCTGTTTGTACGGCTCGTCATACTTTTCCCAGGCATTTTGCGGCAAGCCGAAAGCGCCCGACATCAGCGGCGGAAAGAGTTCGTCTTCCGTCACGTATTTGGGTGACCAGTTCGTGGTTCTGGCCAGGTCATACCAGTCCATTCTGTTAAGCAAAGCCATTTATGTCTCCTCTTTATCGCAAGGCCGGGGCCTGCATTTATCCGAATCAAAGCGTTCTGTATTCACCTGGAATCTACGAGATAATTTTTTTTCTCGATAATTCGTGTGGGAGCAAAGTTATTCGGAAAGCAAAGGGGCGGCTATTAGACTTTGGTTTAGATGGGGTCGGCTCAGAAAACGGCATGTAAAGTCCGTTAAGGCTTTGGCAGTGGCTGTTGCAGCCTGAACTTCCCCGCACCGACCTTGGCGCTGCTGCGCCAGAGGTAATTGCCGATCAGATTGATGTACACCCAGCCCAGCGGCGACAGATATTGCAACAGCACGTCATCAACGCACTGGCCGAGATTGCGCTGGGCGTTCAAAGCTGCGGTCCCGGACTTTGCCAAGCCGGTTGAAGAACACCGCCCCGGCCAGCACGGTGCGTGCCTCGCCGTTATTCAGTCCGGCCCGCACGCGGCGTGGAATTAACGGGATCACCGCCCTGACTCTCACACTGATATCTCAGGACCATCACGGCAGCGATGCCGGCAATTGCCGAAACAAGTCCAGCGAGCTGGCCAGACTAGCGCCAGTGCGAGTACGCCACAAATTTTCAGTACCTAAAAGCTGTTCAATTAATCAAAGCGAGCAGAGCAAGCCGGCATTCCAATTCACTCAGTCTTCTTGGGTTTCGCTCTACGTTTAGCTGGCTGCGCAGAAACATCGGCTACTTCAATCGCCGCAAGATAGTTTTGCTTGCTCACCACCGGCTTCCCGCTCTTGGCTTCCAGTTCCTTGCGCGCATTGCCGGCGACGGTGCCGCCCGCTTGTGCAGCATCATGATTTTCGTCAAAGCCCTGCGCATCCAGACGCTTGGCGATTTCCGTGGTGCTGGCCTCGCCGAGCATGGTAAAAATCAGCTCCAGGTCGGTCATGTGGTCGCGCAGGTTGTTGCCGGTCTTGACGACATCCAACCCTTTGAGTGTCTTGTGTTCGCCAGGAGAGAGGCCAAAGGTGGCGCGGGCGATTTCAGCGGTAAGGATGGAGTATTCCCGGCCTTCGGCAACGCCACGGGCTTTCCATTCATCGGTCAGCGCGCCCCGGATGGCAATGGCGCGCAGGCGCTTCTCGATCCAATCCTTGGGATAGCCCTTGGCTTCGTACAGCTCACGGGCGCGGATACTGGCCAGTTCCGGGTCTTCGATTTCCTTGACGCGCTCGTAGCCGACCTGGGCCAACCAGCGCTTGAAAGGCTCGGCCTTGGGAGAAGGGATGGACTGAATGATGCGGAAAATGCCCTCGGTGTTGGCGCAGTTGGTTGCACGCATTTTGCCATCCGGAGCCAACAGAGGAAGGGGGGTACAACTTGTACCCCAGTTGGCATCCAGCATCGGATCACGGCTCCGCATTTTCTTGATGTATTGCTTAACATCGACCGAATCTGTCAGCACGCCCACCACATCAACAATGGCGAACCACCATTCTTCGTTATGCCAAGTACGCCGGATTGCGGCTTCCTGAAACACAGCGATGTGGTTCGTTGGCTCGGTGGTCATTGCGGCCTTTTTCATGGCAATTTCCTGGTTGGCTGACTACATATTCAACAGATTTTTGAGAAACGGTGGTCTGACCCGACTTTGCTGACTCTCCGGAACGCTGAATTCACCGGACACTCGCTCCCGGGCCTGCTACGAGCCGGACTTCGGGATTTGAAGTCGGGACAATTTCGAAACTCCCGATAGCTTGACACCCAAAACGGGTTTGTTAGCACCAGTTGCCTTGGTATGTGGGGCCTCCTACCTGCTTGCCTATTAGGACAACGTTGTTATCGCTCCAGGTGGGATTGAGATTAACTCTGAGATTGTCACCTTTTCTCGTTGCTCGATACTCCTCAGTAGAAGCACCTTGCTTTGGGAACTCATCCTCCCAGGATTCAAGCTTCCATTTCCCTGTGAACGAATCGGCTTCAAAAAACGTCGCCTGTGGCAGAGCAATCTGCGCAATAGCGATCACGTTGCCACTTTCGTTCCTGACGAATATGCGGTGAGAGAAATTCGGCTGCTGGCAGGCGACCATAAATCCAGCGGCCGCGACCAATGCGCCGATTAGTGAAAAGTAGCGCTTCATGCAGCCCAGCGACGCTGTAGAAAAATAGTGTCCATAAACGCCATCGTGCCGTGAACCATATGGAATAACAAGCTAACCTCTTGTTCACGAATGGCAGCTACCGAGCGACTTCTTGAACGGCCGCTCCTTGCCGTATGCCGCCTCGCACATCCCTACTTCATCAATCCGAAGACGAATAATCCGGCTGTGCCACAACCACATCGTCCGGCTCTTCCTTCTTTTTCGGATAGCAGCCGGCATGCGGCTCCAGATTGGCGCGGGTCAGGAAAAAAACAATGACCGCCCCGATGACAGGAAGACACCAGACAAAAGCAAGTTGCGCAGCCCGCTGGGCCGTCGAGTCAAAATCGCAACGGATAATACGCAGTGTCGCCAGCAAATTTGCCGCAACGATCACGGCAAAGGCAGCAAACAGCATGGTGATCAGCAAGGGCGGCATTTGGGTCCTGAGCTTAGCGGATGAATAGGCCGTTCATGGCGCATCCTGCCTCAAGGCGAATCGCATATCAATGCAGCGTGACTATTTTCGACCACCCCAAAGCAATACCTTTCCCGTATCACCCACCCACCCCGATGGTATTGGACGGTATCTTTCACCTCACGTTTAATTGACCTGAACCCCGGCCCCGCCGCTTTGCGGGCCGATTTTTCGTCAGGTGAATTGCCATGCAGATACCGTTTAACCAATTCAAGGCCGCCCTGCGTGCCGGGCGTAACCAGTTCGGGCTGTGGCTCGGGCTGGGCGAGAGCTTCAGCGCCGAAATCTGTGCCGGCGCCGGTTTTGACTGGTTGCTGATCGATGCCGAACACGGCCCGAACGATCTGCGCAGCATCCTGGCGCAGTTGCAGGCCGTTGCGCCCTATGCCTCGCAAGCGGTGGTCCGGCCGCCGCAGGGCGATCATGTGTTGATCAAACAGTTGCTCGAAACCGGCGTCCAGACCTTGCTCATTCCGATGGTTGAATCGGCCGCCCAGGCGCGCGGGCTGGTCGGGGCCATGCGCTATCCGCCGGCTGGCATCCGCGGCGTCGGCAGCGCCCTGGCGCGTGCCTCGCGCTGGGGACGCATCGAGAATTACGCCCACTTGGCTAACGAGCAGATGTGCCTGCTCGTCCAGGTTGAAACGCGCGCCGGTTATGAGCAACTCGACGACATTCTTGCTGTCGAGGGCATCGATGGCGTGTTTTTCGGCTCGGCCGACCTCGCCGCTTCCTACGGCTATCTCGGCCAGTCGACCCATCCGGAAATCGTCGCCGCTATCGAGAACGGTCTGCAGCGCACGCGTGCCGCCGGTCTGGCGGGCGGCGTGCTGTGCAGCGACAAGGCGCTCAACGACCGTTACATCGCAGCCGGCGCGCGCTTCGTCGCGGTTGGCGTCGACGCCTTGTTGCTGACGGCGGCGACCACGGCGTTGTGCCGGATTTACAAACCAGACTCAACAGCAGGCGGCGTTCCCGGCTCATATTGAGCCAAGCGATTCAAATCACCCAAGCCATCGACGAATGGCCCATGCAATAAGCAAAGGAGTAGACAAATGGCAATGACAGGCGTTTTGCGACCCGGACACGGTGCGATCCGGGTGCTCGATCTCGAGGAGGCAGTGCACCACTACCGCGACATCATGGGCCTGGTGGAAACCGGGCGCGATGCACAGGGCCGCGTTTATCTCAAATGTTGGGACGAGCGCGACCACAACAGCGTCGTGCTGCGCCAGGCCGATAATGCGGGCATCGATTTCTTCGGTTTCAAGGTGCGCGACAAGGCGACGCTGGACAAACTCGACTCTGACCTGCGCGCCTACGGCCTGCCGACGGAGCGCATCCCGGCCGGCGAAATGCTGGCGACCGGCGAACGCGTTCGCTTCGAACTCCCCTCCGGCCATCTGATCGAGCTCTATGCCGAAAAGACTGCCGTCGGCAACGGCCTGCAGGTACAGAACCCGGCGCCATGGACCAAGGCTTCGGAAAACGGCATCGCACCGGTGCGCCTCGACCACTGCCTGCTCTACGGGCCGAACATCGCCGCCGTGCAGAAAATCTTCACCGAGGTGCTCGATTTTTACCTAGTCGAGCGCGTGCTGACGCCGGATAACGCCGCCAATGCCGCGATCTGGCTGTCCTGTTCGCACAAGGTACATGACATCGCCTTTGTCGAGCATCCGGAACCGGGCAAGTTGCATCACCTTTCCTTCATGCTTGAAAGTTGGGACGAGGTGCTGCGCGCCAGCGACATCCTGTCGATGAACCAGGTGCCGATCGACATCGGCCCGACGCGCCACGGCATTACCCGGGGCTGCACCATCTACGCCTGGGATCCGTCCGGCAACCGTTTCGAGACTTTCATGGGCGGCTACCAGCCCTACCCGGATTACGAGCCGACGACATGGAGTTTCGAGGGCCTGGGCAGCGGCGGCGGGCTGGATTATCCGCAGCGCAAGCTGCACGAAACCTTCCTCACCGTCGTGACCTGAGTTTCTGTCATTTTGCCGCGCCCCGCCGGGCGCGGCGTTTACCCAATATCGACCAAGGACCGCCGCAATGCCGATTATCGAAATGCACCTCATGCACGGCCGGACGCGCGAACAGAAACGCGCTGTTGCCGCTGCCGTGGCCGAAGCCGTGACCCGTACCCTGGGCGTCAAGCCGGAACAGGTTCGCCTGCTGATCACCGAACACGACAGCGAGGAGTTTTCGGTCGGCGGCATTACGGCCGGACAGCGCCAGGAAATGGCCGGGACGGAATAAAACCTTACTGCAGAGTCGCAAAGGAGCAGAGAAGCCCCTGAAAGCAATAGTTTGCAAGGCATTTGCGGCGCCCCAGAAGGGGTGCCGAATAATCCGGGCAAGCCTTTGTTTTTCCTCGGCATCTCTGCGTCTGCGCGGTTCAATGGCGTTTTCTGGGTTCATGACAACATCGCAGAACGGCGTGGGCGAACCTTGAAAATACCGAGCGGTCAAACGCCCAGGGAAACGCCCGCCAGCCCCCGGGAAAGCGGAAAGAGACGAGGTGGCGAGGGCGATGCCCGAGCGGAAGGAGAAGTCATGCGCGACGTCAAAAAATCGCTGCTTGCCCTGGCCGTCCTGGCCGGGATGCTGAGTTCCTGCACGACGCCGGAGCGGCAACCGGCGAGCCCTGCCGTGGGCCGGGAAGATGGCCGATACGACCGACCGCAGCAATTGAATTTCACGCTGGCGAGCGGCGTATATGGTTGCGAATTCGGCAAGAATATCGAAGTCCAGCGGGCTTCCGATCAGATCTGGATCACCTGGCAGGGCAATCGCCGCACCCTGCGCCGCCATGCCTCGAGTTCCGGCCTGCCGCGCTACGAGGACCGGGAAACGGGTTTGCTGTGGATCGATCTGCCCTGGAAGAGCGTCTTGATGGACGCCAATAGCGGTCGCCCACTGGCCAACGAGTGCAAGCCGACGACTAGCTGAATTCGCCTGGGGAAACGCCGACTTATCCTAGAAAACGCAATAAAACCGCAGAGACGCAGAGACACAGAGGAAAAACAGAGGCTTGCGCGGATTGTTCAGCCCACCTTTTGGGTGAGCTGAAAAAACGATGCAAGCCACTGTTTTCACGTTCTTCTCTATTCCTCTGCGACAAGGTTTCAGGGATTGGCGCCGTCCGCTAATAGCGTTGCATCTCGCTGGCCAGCGCCTTCTCGATGCGCCGATCGGGGACCAGCCAGATCAGGGCGGCCAGCACGTAGATCGCCTGGGCCAGCGGCGGCGACCAGAGGGCGGCGAACATTCCACTGGCGTAGGCGACGGGCGACAGCTTGCCTTTCCAGTCCTTGCCCAGCGCCCGCCGTAACAACGAGTTGGCGCCCTGCGCGGCGATGATGCTTTGCTGCAGCAGCCCGTAGGCAATGGCCGCCATCAACAGCACGGCGCCGTAGACAGCCGAGGGGATCGCCGCAAAGTGGTTTTCCCCCATCCAGCCGGTAACGAAAGGGAACAGCGACAGCCAGAACAACAGGTGCAGGTTGGCCCACAGTATCCGCCCGCTGACGCGGCTTGAGGTATGCAGCATGTGGTGGTGGTTGTTCCAGTAGATACCGACGTACACAAAGCTCAGTACATAACTGAAAAATACCGGGATGAGCGGCCGCAGGGCCTCGAGAGTCTCGCCGTGCGGCACTTTCAGTTCCAGCACCATGATCGTGATGATGATGGCGATCACCCCATCGCTGAAGGCCTCCAGCCGTCCCTTGTCCATACTGTTCCCCCATTGCCCATCGGCGCTTACGGGTACTGACCGCGCCGCGGGCGAATAGTGCCGCCGACCGCGACGGCACCTACAACTAGGCGTCGGCCGCCGGTCGGTGCAGACGGCGGGCGACCTGTTCCATGCAGTCGAGCAGCGGTTCGAGTTCCCGGCTCAGTGCGGTCAGGGAATATTCGACCTGGGGCGGCTTGCCGGCCAGCACGGTGCGTTCGAGCAGGCCGTGGCCTTCCATGATGCGCAGGCGGTGGGTCAGCACCTTGGTCGAGGCGCGCCCCAGGTCGCGCCGCAGATCGCCGAAGCGGCGCGGCCCGGCGCGCAGGAACCAGAGAATCTGCACCGTCCAGGCCCCGGCCAGCAGGCTGAGCACATCCTCCAGCGGACAGTCGTTGGGCAGCGGGGGCTGCAGGTTGGGCTTGGGGCGCAGGGGCATGGGGCGGGGATAGTTACCGGCAGGAACCTACTTTTTAAATAAATTTCAGCAAACTAAACTGGGCTCGCCAACTCCAATCAGTGTTCCACAAGCCAAGGAGAAAGACCATGCCAAAAGCCACCCCAACCCCTGGAAAAACCCTGCTCGATCCGCGCAATCACCAGTTGATCATGATCGACCATCAGTCGCAGATGGCCTTTGCCACCAAATCGATCGATGCCGTTACGCTGCGCAACAACGCCGCGCTGGTCGCCAAGGCGGCCCGCGAATTCAAGGTGCCGACCATCCTCACCACGGTGGCCGAAAAGACCTTCTCCGGACCGCTGTTCGACGAAATCAAAGCAGTTTTCCCCGATACCCGGGTGATCGACCGGACGACGATGAATACCTGGGAGGACGCCCGCATCGCCGAACGGGTCAACCAGATCGACCGCAGCAAGGTGGTCTTTGCCGGCCTGTGGACCTCCGTCTGCATCGTCGGCCCGACCCTGTCGGCGCTCGACCAGGGCTTCGAGGTCTATGTCATTGCCGATGCCTGCGGCGACGTTTCCGACGAGGCTCACCAACGGGCCATGGAACGCATGATCCAGCATGGCGTGCGGCCGATGACCGCCTTGCAGTACCTGCTCGAATTGCAGCGCGACTGGGCACGCGGCGAGACCTATGACGAAACCGTGGCCATCTCGATCGCCCACGGCGGCGGCTACGGACTCGGCCTGATCTACGCCAAGACCATGTTCGGCGGCGGCGAAGGCCACTGACCGCAGCCCGCCCGCGGCCCGCCCACCACCACCAACGAGGTTGCCAATGATTACCCTGCGCAAGAGTTCCGAACGCGGCCATGCCGAGCATGGCTGGCTGGACAGCCACCACAGCTTTTCTTTCGCCGATTACTACGATCCGCAACAGATGGGCTGGGGCAACCTGCGCGTCATCAACGAAGACCGGGTCGAAGCGGCCCGCGGCTTCGGCACGCATGGCCATCGCGACATGGAAATCATCAGCTACGTGCTGGCCGGCGAATTGCAACACAAGGACAGCATGGGCAACGGCACGGTCATCCGTCCCGGCGCCGTGCAGCGCATGACGGCCGGCACCGGCGTCCAGCACAGCGAGTACAACCCCTCGCCGAAGACGCCGGTGCATTTCCTGCAAATCTGGATCGAGCCGGAAGAGCGCGCTTTGCCGCCGAGTTACGAGGAAAAGTATTTTTCCTCCGCCGACAAGCGCGGCCGTCTGCGCCTGGTGGCTTCGCGCGACGGGCGCGAGGGCAGCGTCAGCCTGCATCAGGACGCCAACCTCTATGCCAGCCTGTTGCAGCCGGGCGAACGGGTCGAACTGCAGCTAGCCAGTGGTCGGCAGGCCTACCTGCACCTGATCCGCGGCGCCGTCCGCCTCAACGAGCAGGTCCTGGAGAGCGGCGACGGCGCCAAGATCGAAGCCGAGGAGCGGCTGCAGATCATCGCCGACGAGGATTCGGAGCTGCTCCTCTTCGATCTCGTCTGAACCGCAACACGGCGTCAACGCACCAGGGAGTTGCAAGGTCCAGGCCGGCCCAGACCATGGCCGGACCACCACAGATCGGAAAGCCTCATGACCGCCAATAACCACGCTGGGGATCACGCCGAACTGATCCTCCACAACGGCCGGATCGCCACCAATGATCCGGCCGTTCCTTTCGTCTCGGCGCTCGCCATTCGCGACAAACTGATTCAGGCCAGCGGCCGCGACGACCAGGTCATGGCCCATCGCGGCCCGGCCACCGAAGTCGTCGATCTGCGCGGCAGAACGGCGATTCCCGGCCTCAACGATTCACACCTGCACCTGATCCGCGGCGGCCTCAATTACAACCTGGAACTGCGCTGGGACGGCGTGCCCTCCTTGTCCCAGGCCTTGCAGATGCTCAAGGCGCAAGCCCAGCGCACGCCACCGGGGCAATGGGTGCGCGTCGTCGGCGGCTGGAGCGAGTTCCAGTTCGCCGAGCGCCGCCTGCCGACGCTCGACGAACTCAACGCCGCCGCCCCCGAGACGCCGGTCTTCATCCTCCATCTCTACTGCCAGGCCATGCTCAACCGCGCCGCCCTGCGCGCCGTCGGCTACAGCCGCGACGCGCGCGATCCGCCGGGCGGCATGATCGAACGCGACAAGGCCGGGCAGCCGACCGGCCTGCTGCTGGCCAAGCCGAATGCGATGATCCTCTACGCGACCCTGGCCAAGGGCCCGAAACTGCCGCTCGAACAGCAAACCAATTCGACCCGCCATTTCCTGCGCGAGCTGAACCGCCTCGGCGTCACCAGCTGCATCGACGCCGGCGGCGGCTTCCAGAATTTCCCGGACGATTACCAGGTCGTCGAGGACCTGGATCGGCGCGGCGAACTGACGGTGCGCATCGCCTATAACCTGTTCACCCAGAAGCCCAAGGAGGAAAAGCAGGATTTCGCGCGCTGGATGAAGATGACCGCCCCCGGCGCCGGCAGCGATTTCTACAAGACCAACGGCGCGGGCGAAATGCTGGTCTTTTCGGCTGCCGACTTCGAAGATTTCCTCGAGCCGCGCCCGGAACTTCCGGCGGCCATGGAAGCCGAACTGGGCGAAGTCGTCACCCTGCTCGCCCAGAACAACTGGCCGTTCCGGCTGCACGCCACCTACGACGAATCGATCGAGCGTTTCCTCAACGTCCTGGAAGAGGTCCATCGCGCCGTGCCGATCGACCGCCTGGGCTGGTTCTTCGACCATGCCGAGACGATCAGCGAACGCAATATCGAGCGTCTCCGGAGGCTCGGCGGCGGCATCGCCGTGCAGCACCGGATGGCCTTCCAGGGCGAATATTTCGTCGCCCGTTATGGCGCCCAGGCGGCCGAGCAGACGCCGCCCATCCGCCGCATGCTGGAAATGGGCGTGCCGGTCGGCGCCGGCACCGACGCCACCCGGGTCGCCAGCTACAACCCCTTTGCCGCCCTCTACTGGCTGGTCAGCGGCCGCACCTGCGGCGGCCTGCAGCTCTATCCGGCCGCCAACCGCCTGAGCCGCGAGCTCGCCTTGCACCTGTACACCGTCGGCAGCGCCGGCTTCTCCGGCGAAGCGGCCCGCAAGGGGCGCCTGCTGGCCGGTCAGTTCGCCGACCTGGCGGTGCTTTCGGACGATTATTTCAGTATCCCGGAAAACGAGATCAAGGCCCTGCAATCGGTGCTGACCATCGTCGCCGGCCGACCGGTGTACGCCAGCGCAGAATTCCGCCACCTCGACCCGCCGGCCCTGCCGGTCCTCCCCGACTGGTCGCCGATTGCCCATTACGGCGGTTACGGCGCGCCGCTCATGCCGGCCCGGGCCGCCCCCCGGCCGAGCGCCGCCTGTTGCCCGGCACACCCGCCGAGCGCCGGGCCCCATGACGGACTCGGCGGCTGTCTGTGCTGGGCCTTCTGAAACGATGCCGGTGACGAAGGATAAGCCATCATGAAACAGGAACAGGTTTTACCCATGAGCCGCGACACGGCGTCCCCGGAAAGCGTCACCCTGCTCATCCAGCAACGCGTGCGTCGCGATGCCATCGCCCGCTACGAACAATGGTTGCGCACCATCGCCGCCAAGGCCGCCGAATATCCCGGCCACCAGGGCGTGCACATCATTCGCCCGGCGGCCGGCGGCAACGAGTATTCGATCATGATCCGCTTCGCTACCTTCAAGGATGCCGAGCAGTGGACCGGCTCGGCCGACCGCAAACAACTGCTGGCGGAAATTGCCGATGCCTTCGAGCGGGCCGACCAGTTTCACATCCAGCCCGGCATCGAGTTCTGGTTCACGCCGCCCTCGCCGCTGCAGAAAAAGCCCGCCCCATGGAAACAATGGCTGATCACCACCTCGGTGATCTGGCCGCTGACCATGCTGGTTCCGCCGCTCTTCGCGCCGCTGTTTACCGCCCTGCCGCTTCTCGGCCAGTGGGGCATCAGCCACGGCCTGATCGCCGCGACCATCGTCGGGCTGGTGGTCTTCGTCATCATGCCGCGTTATGTGCGGGCCGTTGCCCACTGGTTGTTCGACGAGGAAAAAGAAGACGCCGAGGAGGACTAGCACCGGAAACCTTAGCGCGGGGTCGTGCGGCTTTCGGGATTGCCCGGAAGGAGCCGAACAACCCACGCGAACCTCTGCTTTTTCTCGGTATCTCTGCGTCTCTGCGGTGCAATTGCGTTTTCCCGGATCAATTGCCGGCGGCGCTGGTCGAACCTCGGCCAGCACCGCCGCGGACGGAATTTTCCGCCCCCCCCGGGTGGCAATCGCATTTTTTTGGAGTTTCCATGGCAAGTGCCGCCGCTTCCCCTCCCCCCGGCCCTCCCCCCGACCCGCTCGCCCAAGCGCTGCTGGCCGGCAGCCCGCAACTCGGCGAAGACTCCTTCCGCCGGGTCGTCGAGTGGGCGCCAAGCGCCATGGTGATGATCGACAACGCCGGGATCATGGTCCTGGTCAATGCCCAGACCGAGCGCATGTTCGATTACGGACGCCAGGCGCTGCTCGGCCAGTCGGTCGAAATCCTCGTCCCGGAACGTTTCCGCCAACAGCACCGGACTTTCCGCGGCGGCTACTTCGGCAATCCGCAACCGCGGCCGATGGGCGTCGGACGCGACCTGGCCGGCTGTCGGGCCGACGGCAGCGAGTTTCCCATCGAAATCGGCCTCAACCCGATCGCCACAGAAGCCGGGGTGATGGTTCTCGCCTCGATCATCGACATCACCGAACGGCAGCGCGCCCAGCAACGGCTGGAAAGCGCCCTGCTCGAAAAGACCGTACTGCTCAACGAGGTGCATCACCGGGTCAAGAACAACCTGCAGGTCATCACCAGCCTCCTCAACCTGCAGGCCGACTATGCCGCCGATCCGCGCCTGAAGGCGATTCTCACTGAAAGTTGCGGGCGGGTGAAGGCGATGGCGCTGACCCACCAGTTGCTTTACGAACGCAAGGACTTCTCCCGCCTTGATCTCGGCGATTACCTCGAACGCCTGGTGCAGGCTATCCGTTCCAGCTATCGGGCGAGCGGCGACCGCATCAATCTGCATCTGGCCTTACCGCCGAGGCCGGTGCTGCTCGACCTCGAACGGGCCAATCCCTGCGGGTTGCTGATCAACGAACTGACGACCAATGCCTTCAAGCATGCCTTTCCCGGGGAACGCCGGGGCGAAATCGTCATCTCAATCAGTGAAGGGGCGGATTCCCTGATTTCTCTCAGTGTCGCCGACGACGGCCGGGGCCTGCCGGCGGACGACGAACTGGCCAAGGGCTCGTCGCTGGGTTTGCAACTGGTCGCGTTGTTTGTCGAACAGTTGCACGGCACGCTGAGCATCGAACGCAACGGCGGCACCCGGTTTGCCGTGCGTTTCCCGAAAATATTTGTCGCCAAGGAGTCGCCATGACTGCCCGACTGCCGATCAATCTCATGCTGGTCGAAGACGAGCGCATCGTCGCCTTTGACCTGAAACGCCAGTTGCAGGGCTTCGGCTACCAGGTTGCCGCCGTCGTCGCCAGCGGCGAGCAGGCGATCCGTTGCGCCGCCGCGGAAAAACCCGATCTCATTCTGATGGATATCCACCTCGAGGGACGGATGGACGGCATCGAGGCGGCCAACGAAATCCGCGCCCGGCATCAAATCCCGGTCGTCTTCCTGAGTGCCTATGCCGAAGATGACACTTTGCGCCGGGCGCTCGACAGCCGCCCCTTCGGCTACCTGATCAAACCCTGCGAAGGGCGCGAACTGCACGCCACCATCCAGATGGCCCTGGCCCGCCGGGAAGATGAAGTCGCCGTCGAACAAAGCGAGCAACGCCTGAAACTGGCGCTCGATGCCGCCTCCCTCGGCGTCCTCGAATGGGACCCGGATTCCAACCGGCTAAAGGGCGATGCCTACCTTGGTCAATTGTTCGGCCAGCGGCCGCAAGCCCTCGACGAACCCTGGGATAGCTTTATCGCCCGCGTCGATCCGGCCGACCGCGAACGCGTCAGCCAGGCGCTGACCGCCAAGCTGCCGGGCCACGCCGCCCTCAGCGTCGAATTTGGCATCACCGGCAACGGCCACCCGGCGCGCCGCATGGAGGCGCACGCCAAGGCCTACGGCACGGCCGGCAACGTGGAGCGGGTAGTCGGCATACTCCACGACATTACCCAGCGCCACCACGACGAAGCCCTGCTCCGTCAATCCAGCGTCGTCTTCGATACCACTGCCGAAGCCATCGTGATCACCGATGCCCGGCACCGCATCGTCGCCGTCAACCGGGCCTTCTCGCGCCTCACCGGTTATCCCGAGGACAAAGTCAGCGGCCTCGACCCCGACCTCCTGCTCCGCGTCGAACCCGCGTTTGACGAGTACGCCGCGTGCCTAGCGGCCGGCGCGGCCGGCTTCTGGCAGGGCGAAGTGCGCTGCCAGCGCAGTGACGGCAGCGCCTTTCCCGCCTGGCAGAGCGTCAGCGTGGTGCATGACGCGGCCGGCGCGGTGACCCATTTCGTCACCGCCTTCGCCGATGTCACGGCGATTTACGAGGCGCAGCAAAAACTCCAGCACCTGGCCCACCACGACCCGCTGACCGGCCTGCCCAACCGCCTGCTCTTCGACGACCGGCTGAACAATGCCATCGAACAGGCAACCCGCAACGATCAGCGCTGCCTGCTGCTGTTCCTCGACCTCGACGGTTTCAAGGTGATCAACGACACCCTCGGCCACGCCGTCGGCGACGATTTGTTGCGCATCGTCGGCGAGCGGCTGAAGAGCATCCTGCGCAGCAGCGACACGATTGCCCGCCTGGGCGGCGACGAATTCGTGATCCTGGCCGGCAGCCACAATCCCGATTACGCCGCCCAACTGGCGCAGAAGATCCTCAATCAATTGCGCCTCCCGCTGGCCGTCGCCGGCGAATTGCTGTCGGTCACCGGCAGCCTGGGCATTGCCGTCTTTCCGGAAAACGGTGGCGACAGCGAACAATTGATGCGGGCCGCCGACATGGCGATGTATACGGCCAAGGCGGCCGGTCGCAATCGCTACCATTTTTACGCCGCCGACATGTCGGCCCGGGCGCACCTGCGCATGACCATCGAACAGGGCCTGCGCCGGGCCCTGGCCAGCGACAGCTTCATCGTCCATTACCAGCCCCGCGTCGATCTCGTCGACCGCCGCTGCGTCGGCGTCGAGGCCCTGGTCCGCTGGCAGCACCCGGAACGCGGCATCGTCCTGCCGGGCAGCTTCATCGCCGTGGCCGAAGAGTGCGGCATCATCGAAAGTCTCGGCCGCTGGGTGCTGCAGCGTGCCTGCTCCGAGATGCGCGCCGTGGTTGCCGGCCTACCGGCCGAGCAGACCTTCCACCTGGCGGTGAATGTCTCGGCCCGCCAGTTCCTGGGCAGCGATTTCGTCGCCGTCGTCCGTTCGGTGCTGGAGGAAACCGGCTTCCCGGCCCGCGCCCTCGAGCTGGAAATCACCGAAAGCACGCTGCAGGCGACCGAACAAAGCCTGACCACCCTGCAGGCCCTGGAAGCCCTCGGGGTGGCCATCAGCATTGACGACTTCGGCACCGGCTATTCGTCGCTGAGCGTGCTGCGCGACCTGCCGATCAAACGCATCAAGATCGACCGTTCCTTCATCATCGACCTGCCGGCCAGCGCCAGTCAGCGGGCCGTGGTCGAGGCCATCGTCGCCCTCAGCCGTGCCATGCACATGTCGACCACGGTCGAAGGCATCGAGCAGCCGGCCCAGGCCGAGGTATTGCAGGCGATTGGCTGCCAGGAAGGCCAGGGTTACCTCTTTGCCCGGCCGATGCCCTTTGCCGATTTGCTGACCCACCTGGCCAACGACCTCCCGCCCGGCCAGCCAAATTGAAACCGGGCTGCGGCCGGCCCGCGCCGAAGGGCGGCAGGGATACGGGATCGGTGGCGCAACTTTTCATGGCGTGCCGTGTCGAACCCCGGCATTCACCATAAAACGAACCGGGTCGCGCCCGACGGCGCAGAGCATGCGGGATTGCCGCAGCAGGCTTGGCACAGAGCAGCATCTAAGGGGTAGTGATGGCCGACAAGATCCTGATCATTGACGACGATATCGCGATTCGGGACCTGTTCGCGCTTTACCTGAAACGCCTCGGCCATGCCGTGAGCACCGCCGCCGACGGCCGCAGCGGCCTTGCTCTGTGCCATGAAATGAAGCCGGAACTGGTCCTCTGCGACCTGCGCATGCCGGGCATGGATGGCCTGGAAGTCTTGGCCCAGCTCACCCGCGACTTTCCGGAAACCCCGGTCATCGTGGTTTCCGGTATGGGCGGCTTCGCCGATGCCATCCAGGCCCTCAAGCTCGGCGCCTGGGATTACGTCACCAAGCCGGTCGAAGACCTGGCCGTCCTCGCCCACGCCGTCGGCAACGCCCTGGAGCGGGCCCGGCTGCGGGCCGAAAACCGCCGTTACCGGGAGCATCTGGAAATCCTCAACGGCCAGCTCGAACGCAGCCTGCTGAAATTGCAGGAGGACGAAACGGCCGGCCGCAATATCCAGTTCCGTCTGCTCCCGGCCGAACGCGTGGTGTTCGGCGGCCGCGACGGCTACGAGTGCAGTCGCCACCTGCTGACTTCGGCCATTCTGAGCGGCGATTTCGTGGATTATTTCGACATCGACGACGAGCACTTCGGCTTCTACATGGCCGATGTCTCCGGCCACGGGGTTTCTTCGGCCTTCATCACCGTCCTCCTCAAAAGTTACATGGGACGTTATGTCGAACGCCTGCGTCAGCATGGCGACCGCACCATCCTCGATCCGGCGGCGGTACTCGGCGGCCTGAACCGGGACATCCTGGCCGGCCGCCACGGCAAATACCTGACCATGTTCTACGGGGTGCTGAATTCCACCCGGGCCCGCCTCGATTTCGCCAACGGCGGGCAATTTCCGTTTCCCATCCTCTACGACGGCACGAGCACCCGCTCGATCGGCGGCAAGAGCCCGCCGGTCGGCATGTTCGAGGACGCCGAATACCACACGCAAGGACTGGAAATCCCCCCGATCTTCAGCATTTCGGTGTTTTCCGACGGCATTCTGGAAACCCTGCCGCAAACCGGCCTCAGCGCCAAGCAGGAGTACCTGCACCATCTGGCCGGAGCCGGCGAAGCGGATGCCACGGCCCTGGCCAGGACTCTCCACCTCGACCAGGGGTGGGCGCCGCCCGACGATATCAGCGTTCTCTCCCTGCGCCGGCTGGTGCATTGATGGCCGACGGCACGATCTATTTCGCCGAACGCGACGGCACCGTCGTCCTCCGCTTCGCCGGGGAGATTCGCTACACCATCGCCCCCGCCCTCGATCGTTTCCTCGACGATTTGTTTGCCCGCGGCGGCTTCGAGCGACTGATCGTCGACCTCGGCCCAACGGCGTCGATCGACAGCACGGGCCTCGGCCTGCTCGCCCGGATTGCCAATTTCGTGCGCCGCCGGGACGGCAGCCGGCCGCTACTCTTCTCCAGCCAGCCGGACATCAATGCCGTCTTGAGCAGCATCTGCCTGGACCAGGCTTTCCTGCTCTGCGCCGAGCTTCCCGATTCCCCGCCGGGCACCGCCCTGGCAAGCGCCGACCCGTCGCAGCGCGAACTGGCGCACAGCGTGCTCGCGGCGCATCGGCTGCTCTGTGAGATGAACGACGCCAATCGGGCGCAATTCCAGAATGTGGTCGATGTCATCGAACGGGAGCTGGGCCAGCCATGAGCAACAACATCCTCGCCTTCGCCAAGAGCCCTTCCGTGGACCAGTTGCGCGAAGAACTGGCGCAGGCCCGGGCGACCGAACAGAAGTTCCGCGGCCTGGTCGAATCGGCGCCCGATGCCGTTGTCGTCGTCGACGACCAGGCCAGTATCGTGCTGGTCAACCAGCAGACCGAGAAGTTGTTCGGCTATCCGCGGGCCGAACTGCTCGGGCAGCGCGTCGAGATCCTGCTCCCCCTCCACCTGCGCCAAGACCATCTGGCGCATCGCGACGGCTACCTGAAGGCCCCCGGAGTGCGCCCGATGGGCAGCGGCATCGACCTTACGGCGCGCCACCGGGACGGCCGCGAGATTCCGGTCGAAATCAGCCTCAGCCCGCTGCAGACCGCCGGCGGCCTGCTCGTCTCGGCCTCGATCCGCGACATTTCCGAGCGCCACGTCGCGCAGCAGGCCCTGCGCGCCGCCCGCGACGAACTGGAATTGCGGGTCCAGGAACGGACGCGGGAGCTGGAACAGGCCAACCAGGCCTTGCAGGCCGAAGTCATCGAGCGCCGTCAGGCGGAAAGCGCGCTGCGCGCCAGCCAAGCCAAGCTGCGCCTGATCACCGACAACATGCCGGCCGGCATGGCCTACATCGATGCCGGGCAACACTACGTCTATCACAACCAGACGTTTGCCGATTTCCTCGGCCTGCCGAGCCAGGAAATCAATGGCCAAAGCGTGCGCCGGATTTTCGGCGAAACGGCCTACCGCGAAATCCGCGACAAGATCGAAGCCGCCCTCAGCGGCCAGGCCACCCGCCACGAACATGAACAACGCTCGGCCAGCGGCGCGGTGCGCCGCTGGGCCGTCCGCTATTCGCCGCATATCGATGCCCAGGGCGGCATCGACGGCTGCATGGCGATGCTGACCGATGTCACCGAACAGCGCCAGGCCGAACAGGCCCTCTTCCAGGCGCAGAAAATGGAAGCGGTCGGCCAGCTCACCGGCGGCGTCGCCCACGATTTCAACAACCTGTTGACCGTCGTCCTCGGCAACCTGCAGATCCTGGCCAGCGAATTGCACGATCACCCGGTCGCCCCCGAGCTGATCGAGGCGGCGACCAAGGCGGCCCGCCGCGGCGCCGAACTGAACCGCACCCTGCTCGCCTTCTCGCGCCGCCAGCGCCTGGCCCCGGCGCCGGTCGCGGTGACCGAGCTGATCACCGGCATGGCCGACATGCTGAGCCGGACGCTGGGCGAACATATCCAGGTCAATGTCGCCTCGCCCAAGGACCTGCCGGCGGCACTGGCCGACCCCGGGCAACTGGAAACGGCCCTGCTCAACCTCGCCGTCAATGCCCGCGACGCCATGCCGGGCGGTGGCAAGCTGACCGTCGAGACCGCCGCCGCCTATCTCGACGAGCACTACGCTTCGCTCGAGGCCGATGTCCGGCCCGGCCCCTACGTCCTGATCGCCGTCTCCGATAGCGGCACCGGAATGACGGCGGAAGTCCGCCAGCGCGCCTGCGAACCCTTCTTCACCACCAAGGACACCGGCAAGGGCAGCGGCCTCGGCCTGGCCATGGTCTATGGCTTCGTCAAACAGTCGGGTGGCCATCTCAAGATCTACAGCGAGCTCGGCCACGGCACGACGGTGAAAATCTACCTGCCGACCAGTAGCGATCTGGCCGCAGCGGCGCCGCCGCCGACGACCAGGATACCGCCGCCACCGACCGGCGACGAAACCATCCTGGTCGTCGAGGACGAGGCCGATGTCCGCGCCCTGGTCTGCCGCCTGCTCACCGGGCTCGGTTATCGCGTCCTCGAGGCCGCCGACGGCACGGCCGGGCTGGCCATGTTGCAGCGCGAAGCGGCAATCGACCTGCTGTTTACCGACGTCGTGCTGCCCGGCGGCATCACCGGACCGGAACTGGCCAGTGCGGCGCGCCGCCAGAGGCGCGCCATCAAGGTGCTGTACACCTCGGGCTATACCGGCAACGCCATCCAGCACCTGGACGCCTTGGCCACCGATTTCCACCTGATCAGCAAGCCTTATCGCATCGCTGAGCTGGCGCACATGGTGCGCCGCACCCTCGACGGCACGCCGGATCGGCTGGCTCAGCCGTCCTCCCACAACTCGACCGAACCGAGGCCGGACAGCCGCGGGTAATGGCGGATAAAGGCCTCGACCTGATCGGCCGGCAAGGGCTTGCTGATCAGGTACCCCTGGATTTTCTCGCAACCGATGGAATGCAGATAGCGGAGCTGGGCGTCGGTTTCGACACCTTCGGCGACGACGTCGAGACCGAGCTTGTGGGCGAGGAGCACGGTGACATCACAGATATCGGCGTCGTTCTGATCGGTTTCGATGTCCTTGACGAAGGACCGGTCGATTTTCAGGGTGCTGATCGGGAACAGCTTGAGATAGGCCAGCGACGAGTAGCCGGTGCCGAAATCGTCGATCGACAGCGACAGGCCGAGCCCGGTCAGTTCGTTCATCGAGGCGATGGTGGCCTCCGGCGAGGCCATCGACATCGATTCGGTCACCTCGAGATCGAGTTGCCCGGGCTGCAGGCCGTATTCCTCCAGCCAGGCGTTGATCCGGGCCGGCAGTTGGCGATCGAGGAACTGGGCGGCACTCAGGTTCACCGACAGGCGGATGCCGCTCATTCCGCCGGCGCACCAGGCGCCGAGTTGGCGACAGCCCTCATGCAGCACCCAGTTGCCGAGTTCGATGATCATCCCGGTTTCCTCGGCGACCGGGATGAACTCGAGCGGCGGCACCAGGCCGCGCTGCGGATGCTGCCAGCGGACCAGGGCCTCGACGCCGACCAGTTGGCCGCTGCGCAGGTCGAGCTGGGGCTGGTAATGGAGCAGGAACTGCTGCTGCTCGAGGGCGGTGCGCAATTCGGTTTCAATCGCCATGCGCTGGTCGGCCACGGCCTGGATGCCGGTGGTGAAAAAGCGGTAGGTGGCGCGGCCCTGCGCCTTGGCGTGGTACATGGCGACGTCGGCCTTCTTGATCAGCTCGCTGCCGTCGGTGGCGTCGTCGGGGAAGAGGCAGATGCCGATGCTGGGCGCCGTACGCTGCTCGCGCTCGCCGATCAGGTAAGGCTGGGAGACGATTTTGACAATTTTCTCGGCGACATGCGCCGCGGCGCTCGGCGATTCGATTTCCGGCAGGACGATGACGAATTCGTCGCCCCCCAGCCGCGCCACGATATCGCTGTCGCGCACCGCCTTGCCGAGGCGCTCGGCGACCTGGACCAGCAACTGGTCGCCGACCGGATGGCCGAGGGTGTCGTTGATGGTCTTGAAGCGATCGAGGTCGATCAACATCACGGCCAGCCGCTTGTCGTTCCGGCGGGCGAAACCGAGCGCCTGGGCGAGCCGTTCCTGCAGGCTGAAACGATTCAGCAAGCCGGTCAGCGGGTCGTGCAGGGCGAGGTGGCGGACGCGCTCCTCCGATGCCTTGCGCTCGGAGATATCGACGAAGCTGCCGATGTAATTGCTGATCCGCCCCTGCGGGTCGCGGGCTACCGAAATGCTCAGCCACTTGGGGTAGATCGCGCCGTCCTTGCGGCGATCCTGCAATTCACCCTGCCAACAGCCCCGGCTGGCCAGTTCCCGCCACATCTGGGCGTAGGTTTCCGGCCCCGTCGTGCCGGCCGAAAGGAGGCGCGGGTCCTGGCCGATCACTTCCTCCGGGGGGTAACCGGTGAGCCGGGTAAACGCGGCATTGACCGTGACGATGCGGTTGGCGGCATCGGAAATGATGATGGCCTCGTTGCTTTCGGCAAACACCTTGGCCATCAGCCGGTTGCCCTCCTCGGCGGCATGGCGGGCGGTAATGTCTTCAAACACGGCGACGAACTGTCCGGCCTGGGCGCCATAGGCCAACACCCGGAAACGTTTGCCGAGCGGCTTGAACGAGGCTTCGAACTCGGCCGGTTCGCCCGTTTCGGCAACTCGAGCATAGCGCTCGAGATAGGGCGCCGGCGTCATGCCATAGACGGCGCTGGCCAGACGGCCGACGACCTGGGCGGCGGCAAGGCCGGTATGTTTTTCGTAGGCGGGATTGACGTCGACGATGCGGTAATCGAGCGGCCGGCCGTCGGCCGCGAACACCAGGGCGTGCAGGGCCATGCCTTCGGTCATGTTGGCGAAGAGCAGGCGGAATTGGCTTTCGCTGCGCTGCAGGTTGGCGAAGGCCTCCATCTGCTGCCGCGAGAGATGCAGGATGCGCCAGGCGAAGAGAACGGTGGCAATCATGAAGAGGAAGACGAAGGCGGCAGCCCGCCGCAGATCGCCCCGCCAGACCTCAAGGTAGCCGTAGCTGGAAAAGCCGACATTGATGTAATACCCGTAGCGCGCGTTGCGGCGATAGGAATGCAGGCGCTGAATGCCGTCGATGCTGCTGACGCCCGTCATATAACTGCCGGCATCGGGATTTTTCTGCAACGCCGCCTTGAACTCGGTGGAAAACTGCTGCTGGCCGACGGCACCGGGGCCGGGCAGGGCCGGGTGACGGGCCAGCAGGCGCAGCTCGCCGTCGCGGAAAGCGATCGAATCCTGCGCCCCGAGGGTGAGGGCGGCAAACATCTGGCGAAACTGGTCGAGCGGCACCGTCGCATAGGTGACGCCGGCAAACCGGCCGGCCGGGGTTTCCAGGCGGCGGGCGAGGACGATGACCCAGACCCCCGTCGTCCGGCTGAGCAGCGGGGGCGAGATGACCAGACCGGCCGCCGGCTCGTCGCGCAGGCGCCGGAAGTAGTCGCGGTCGGCGATGCGGGCGCCCTGGTTGGCGCTGGCATCCAGCCCGTAGACGACATTGCCGGCGGCATCGGTGGCGCGCAGGCCATTGAGCAGGACGTGCCGGGCCCGCTGGCGGAGCAGCGCGGCGTTCCAGGCGGCGCTGTCGAAACGGGCGGCACGGCTCAAGTCGGCATAGATATCCGTCATGTTCTGCAGACCGAGATCGAGTTTGTCGAAAGCGCTGGCAATTTCCCGATCCAGCGACAAGGACAGGTTTTGAATCGAGGTCTGCACCTCCTGCTCACGTTCGCGCTGGCTGGCCTCGAGTTCGATGACCGCGACGCTGATCACCAGTAGGTTGAGGAGCAAGACCCCAAGGATCAGCGCCCAGCGAAATTGACCAGGCTTTTTGACTTGGGGAAACGATCTCTTCAGCATAAAAGGTAAGGCTTTGGCTTTTTTGAGGGCGCTAACAAAAGGGGGCAAACTGCCCAAAGTTCTCAATCATAAGCCCCTGACCCGGCGAATCGGCAGCGGGAAATAGGGAATAGCGCAAAATTCCGCGGCTTTCGCCAATAACCCGGCCCGCTCGCCGAGTGGCGGCGCCCTGGCGCCTTGGCGACAAGCCGCCGAAAGCCGAGCGGAAGAGTATGCCGGCCGGGAGTCCGGAGTTAAACTTCAGGCCAATACGCCGCCCCTATAGCAACAGCCGGTCATCGCGTGGCAGAATTTCCCCAGACAAATACTCTTATAAATCCCGACCCCCTATGGCCAGCCCGCAACTCCAAGACAGTCCCCCGCCCTGGCGCACCCGCTGGAAACTTTACCTCCCCCTGGGCATCGTCGTTCTGGCCACCGGCATCGCTGCCATCGGCTGGATCGAACTGCAGGAATCGAATATCCAGGCCTGGTATTTCGCCGACCGGGCAAAAGCCTCGACCTGGGCGGTCGAAGCCGGGCCCGGCCCGAACATCTGGCTGCCCAGCGACGGCCCCTACGAACAGCGCCTGGGCTATGCGCAAATGCATAATTTCCTGCCCCGCCTGGCCGGTGCCGGCTACACCATTGCCGCCCAGGCCCGCCAGTCGCCGGGCTTCCGCGAACTGGTCGAGGGCGGCCACTTCCCGATTTACCGGGAAAAGTCGCGGGCCGGCCTGAGCATTGTCGACTACCGCCAGCAACTGCTCTACAACAGCCGCTACCCGCGCCTGCAGTACCCCGACTTCACGGCCATCCCCCCGGTCCTGGTCGAAGCCCTGCTCTTCATCGAAAATCGCGATCTGCTCGACCCCGCCACCCCGAAACGCAACCCGGCCGTCGACTGGGGCCGTCTGAGCCGGGTCGCGGCCAGCCAGGCCCTGCGCAAAATCGGCCTGGGCGGCGGCCGGGCCGGCGGCAGCACGCTGGCGACGCAGATCGAGAAATTCCGCCATTCGCCGGGCGGCCGCACGCTGGATGCCGGCGACAAGTACCACCAGATGATGTCGGCCGCCCTGCGCGCCTATCTTGACGGCGAGGATACCCTGGCCGCCCGCCAGCGCATCGTCCTCGATTTCATCAACTCGGTGCCGCTCGGCGGCATTCCCGGCTACGGCGAGGTCAATGGCCTGGGCGACGGCCTGTGGACCTGGTATGGCCAGGATTTCGGGCAGATCAATCAATTGCTCGCCAATCCGCAGGCCGACCTCGGCCAGCGGGCGAAGGCCTTCAAGCAGGCGCTCTCCCTGCTCGTCGCCCAGCGCCGACCGTCCGGTCTGCTCGGCGACACCAGCGGCCGGCTCAATGCCCTGACCGACAGCTATATCCGCCTGCTCGGCGAGGATCAGTTGATCCCCGCCGACCTGCGCGAAGCGGCGCTCGCCACCCGGATCGACCCAGCCCGCCAGGCCCGCCCTGGCGACGACGCCGATTTCGTCGCGCGCAAGGCGGTCAATGAAATCCGCGGCACCCTCGGCGATCTTCTCAACGTCGAAAATCTCTACGCCCTCGACCGTTTCGACCTGGAAGTGCACAGCACCCTCGACGGCCCCAGCCAACAGGCGGTGACCCGCATCCTCAGCCGCCTGGCCGATCCCGCCTTCCTCGCCTGCGCCGGTCTCAAGGAAGAGCGCCTGCTCGCCAAGGGCGATCCGAAGCAGGTCAATTACAGCCTCACCCTCTACGAGCGCACGCCGGTCGCCAATGTCTTGCGCATCCAGGCCGACAACCTCAATCAGCCGCTCGACATCAATGCCGGGACCAAGCTCGACCTCGGTTCCAGCGCCAAGTTCCGGACCCTGGTTTCCTACCTGCTGGTGGTTGCCGACCTGCACCAGCGCTACGCCCAAACGCCGCCCGAAGAACTGGCCAAACTGCCGCGCCATCCGGCCGACCGGCTCAGCAACTGGGCCATCGACAGCCTGCGCGGCAAACCGGGAATGCCCCTGGAAGCGCTCCTCGAAGCTGCCATGGAACGCCGTTACTCGGCCAGCCCCGGCGAAACCTTCTTTACCGGCGGCGGCATCCATCATTTCAACAATTTCAAGCACGAAGACGACGGCAAGCTGCCAAGCGTCGCCGAAGCCCTCGAACAGTCGGTGAATCTGTCTTTCGTGCGGATCATGCACGATGTCGTGCACTATCACGCCTACGAAGCGGTCGACGCCCCGGCCCGCAACTTGCGGGACGGCGACGAAGCGGCCCGCCAGGATTTCCTCAACCGTTTTGCCGAACGCGATGGCCTCGGCTTTCTGCGCACCTACTGGCACAAATACCGGGATGTGGCACCGGAAGATCGCCTCGACCTGCTCAGCGACTCGGTGCCGGCCCGCCCCGCCCCGCAGGCCGCGGCCTACCTGAGCGTCATGCCGGGTAGCGATTTCACCGGCTTCGTCGCCTTCATGCGCCAGCACCTGGGCGACAAGGCGGGCACCGACAGCGGCCTGCGCCGCCTCTTCGACGCCCATGCCAGCCGCCAGTACAACCTGGCCGACCAGGGCTATCTGGCCCGCGTCCATCCGCTCGAACTGTGGCTGGTCCGCCATCTCCAGAGCCAGCCCAAAGCGACGCTGAAAGACATCGTGCCGGCCAGCGTCGAGGCCCGCCGCGACGCTTCCAAGTGGCTGTTCGCGCCGCGCTTCAAGCACGCCCAGCAAGTCCGCATCGACATCATTGTCGAAGTCGCCGCCTTCGAGCGCATCGCCGACGAATGGCGGCGCCTGGGCTATCCCTTCGAACATCTGGTGCCCTCGCTGGCGACCGCCATCGGCAGTTCGGCCGATCGCCCGGCCGCCCTCGCCGACCTCATGGGCATCGTGGTCAACGACGGCATCCGGCGGCCGACCATCCGCATCGACGAAATCAAGTTCGCCGCCAATACCCCCTTCGAAACCCTCCTCAAGCGCCAACCGGAAAACGGCCAACGGGCGATCCCGGCCGAAGTCGCCCAGGTCGCCCGGCGCGCCCTGCTCCGCGTGGTCAATAGCGGCACCGCCCGGCGCATCAAGGACACCTACCGCGACGCCGACGACAAGCCGCTGGCCGTCGGCGGCAAGACCGGCACCGGCGATCACCGTTCGAAAGTCATCGGGGCCGACGGCGGGGTGCGCAGCGCCAAGGTCATGAACCGCGCCGCGACCTTTGCCTTCTACATTGGCGAGCGCTTCTACGGCGTCGTCACCGCCTTCGTTCCCGGCACCAAAGCCGCCGCCTACGACTTCACCTCGGCCCTGCCGGTGCAAATCCTCAAGGAAATGGAACCGGCGCTGCGGCCCTTGATCGCCGATCGGCCGGCGGTCGACCGGGTGTGCAAGAAGTAAGCGACTGACCGGGCGGCCGCCCGGCCCGCCTATGCGTTTGGCAAAAATCTTGAGCGGCGAAGAGCAAACCGCGTAAAATTCGCGGCCAATCATTCGTCATCACAAAATGACGAATCGCTTTTCTTCCCGATTCCGCCAGCGAGACCCGCATGCCCCCGCTTTTCACCTCCGACACCCGCCTCTACGACTTGATCTGGCGCGCCGAAGGCGGTCCGCCCGTAGCGATCGAAGCCTGGTGGGGCACGGAGTGCCTCTCGGAGGGGTTTGAGTATTGCATCGACCTGCTGGCCACCGATGCCTACCTCGAACTCAAGGGGTTTCTCGGCCGTGCCGTCACCCTCAAGACCCGCCTCTCCGACGGCAGCGACTACGCCCGCAGCGGCCTTGTCCGGGCCGCGCAGAAACTGGGGGCCGACGGCGGCTTCGCCCGCTATCGCATCACGGTCGTGCCCTGGGTCTGGCTGCTCAGCCGTGGCCGGCATAACCGGGTGTTCCAGGAACGTCGCGTCGTCGACATCATCGACACCCTTTTCGCCGACTACGCCGACGTCGCCGCCTGGCAGTGGAGCGACGACGTCGCCACCTTCCTGGCCGATGCCCGGCCCCGCAGTTATTGTGTCCAGTACGGGGAAAGCGACTACCAATTTGTTTCCCGCCTGCTCGCCGAGGAAGGTCTCGGCTGGAGGGTCGAGGAAGACCCGGCGGCGCCGGCCGGCCATCGCCTGACGCTGTTCGCCGACAGCCGCGGTTTTCCCGAGGACATCCTGTCGCAATCGGCCAACGGCGGGCACGGCATCCGTTTTCACCGTGCCGACTCGCAGGAAGACCAGGATGCCGTGCTCGCCTTCGGCGAACATCGCCGCCTGAAGAGTACGTTGGTCAGCACCGTCGCCTACGACTACAAGGCCAAGCAGAGCGTCGCCGGCAGCGTGCCGACCGCCGTCAAATTCGGCGGCGACCATGCGCCGCGCCTGGAAAGCTACGACGATCCCGGCCTCTACGCCTTTGCCAATGCGGCCGAAGCCGAACGCTACGGCCGCCTCGCCATGGAAGCCCTGGAAGCCGGCTACCAGACCTGGCTCGGCCGCGGCACGGTGCGCAGCCTCTCACCCGGCACCCGCCTCGACCTGGTCGGCTTGCCGGTCAACCCGGCCAAGCCCGAGGCCGAGCATAAATATTCCATTACCGAAGTGATCCACGTCGGCATCAACAATCTCTCCGGCGAAGCCATCGCCGCCATCGCCGAACGCCTCGGACGGCGCCAGGTGGTCGGTGACGCCGCCGCCCTGGCCACTGGCGATG